>Ga0075418_10001031_pt1 | contig 30818 bp, 21 predicted proteins | sample SoiMetdeltSBSDD2_FD_81776 | JGI IMG/M metagenome (GOLD analysis project Ga0075418, IMG submission 81776) | Bulk soil microbial communities from a Populus tree surrounding site in Tennessee, USA - Soil MetaG P. deltoides SBSDD2 | ecosystem: Environmental > Terrestrial > Soil > Tree plantation... | reverse complement strand
TTTCTGAAGCCCCTCGAAATACACGACTGGCGCTATCCACGGGGCGCGTTCGCCTGGCGCAAGTTCCACCGCGCGATCTATCCGCCGTAGGGCGGACTCGCTCGCACCCAACAGCATTTCGTCTCCCGCAAACTCGGAAAGAAATCGTGAGGCAACGTTACTCACCCCCGCGCGAGTGGTCTCGAGCTCGATCCGTCGAGCCGTTGCATCTGCCGCCTGCAGTCGCCCGCGCGCGAGATCCGTCATGGCGTACACGATCTGCGACTGACCCGAGAACGAGCCGCTGTTGGCCCGTGCATCCTCCAAGGCGCGAGTCATCGCCGCCTGATCGTTTCGAATATGACCGGCGATCTGGAGACACGCATAGATGGTTCCGCTCCGTGCGGCACTGATGGCCCGCTCGGCGGCCGCTTTGGCCTCGTCGAGCTTGTTCATGTAAACGTTGGACAAACACAGGTTGGCGTGAGCAAAGGGTGACGACGGGTCCCGCCGGATGGCTTCACGGGCGGCCTCCGCTGCGTTTTCAAATCGTCCGGTCTGAATCTCGAGCGATGAAATATTCGTCCACGGAGCAGCGTCGCGAGGATACGTTTCCCTCCACAGTTCCAAGGTCTTCAATTGCCCGGCGACGTCCCCTTCGTTTGCCAGGTAGCGATTGGAGATATAGAACCGCTCGCGCTCGCTGACCCTGTCGCGGCGCTCGTAAGCGGCTCTCGAATATGTCATGCTCTTTTCAATATCACCGATGTTGCTGTAGATGGCCGACAGCCTCGCATGAGCCATCGCGAAGTCGGGGTCGAGATCGACTGCACGCTCGTATGAAGGAATGGCCTGTACTTCCCTCCCCTGCGATCGCGCGAGGTCGCCCTGCGTGAACGCCTCCAGCGCCTCGAGCGACGACGTCGTCGCATCCTGGATTGGCGTATTGAATCTCTGAATTGAAGGGAGCGTCTCGCCGAGCTGCTCACGAATCTCGGATGCGGCGGTGCCGAGCGCCTTCAACACATCCTCGCGGCGGTCCGCCTCGTGCTGCTCCGACGCGAGCGTGTCGCCAGACATCGGATTCGTCGCAGTCAACGTGATGACGTAACGCGACCCGAGCGCCGCAATGGTCCCCACGAGCAGCGCCTTGATGCCACGCCGCGCGCAAATCTCGCGTCCGAGCGCCTCGGTCACATGCTCGTCGGGAGACCGGCCCATGAACCTCAGCGTTTCGCGCATGCGGCTTTGACTCACCACATTCAGGTACGGCGACTGATCGAGATTGATGGCGAGCGCTTGTCCCAGCGTGCCGTCGAAAGCTGAATCGCCGGTCGTGTTCACGAAATCGGCCAGCAGAATCGCGTCCTGCTCGGAAAATGCGGGACGCCGCTGCATATACAAGGTAATCGCCACCGCAGCGGCGACGATGGCGAGGACTACCGCCGTAATCGGCCTCCAGCGGCGGGACGCTGCGGCGAGCACGCCAGGTCCACCTGACGGCAACGGCACGTGTCGGCTGGCCGACATGCGCTGGAAATCGCTCCTCATCTCGGCCGCGGTTTGATACCGCAGTTCGCGGTTCTTCTCGAGCGCTTTGGCAATGATTGCCTCGACTGGAGGCGGCACCTGCGGATTGACACTGGTCGGTGGCGCGGGCGTTCCGTTCAGAATCGAGTCGTAGATCAGCGCCGGCGTGCGGCCGGAGAACGCCTGGCGTGCGGTGGCCATCTCGTAGAGCACGATGCCAAACGAAAACAAGTCGGTCCGCACGTCCAGCGGGTCGCCACGGGCCTGCTCTGGCGACATGTACGCGACCGTCCCGAGGGTGACGCCCGGTCCGGTCAGCGGAACATCGGGCTCACCGAGAGTGCGGTCCTCCGATCCATCGCGGCTGACGGCATCGTGGCTGAGTTTGGCGAGTCCAAAATCGAGAATCTTGGCGTGACCACGTTTCGTGATGAAGATGTTGGCCGGCTTGATGTCGCGGTGGATGATCCCTTGCGTATGCGCGGCATCAAGCGCGTCGGCAATCTCGATCCCGAGCGAGACGAGTTGGTCGCGTTCGAGCGGTCCCGCGAGCAGACGATCTCGCAGGGTCTGGCCTTCGAGAAGTTCCATCACGAGGAACTGCCGCCCTTCGTGCTCGCCGACGTCGTAAATGGTGCAGATGTCCGGGTGGTTGAGCGCGGATGCGGCGCGCGCCTCGCGCAGCAGCCGATCGGTAGCCGCGCGATCCTTGGAGAGCGCGAGCGGGAGGAACTTCACAGCGACGGACCGCCGCAGGCGGAGATCCTCCGCCCTGTAGACGATCCCCATGCCGCCTCCGCCGATCTCGTCGACGATCCGATAATGCGAAACGGTTGTGCCGATCATCCCCGAACACTCGCGAGTGTCATACTCCGCCGGCTTTTGATATCTCGGCCAACAGCTCTTGCGCCTCGCGCCGATCGTCATCGCTGGTCGCCAGCGTCAGTGCGGCTTGAGCCTGCACGCGTGCCTCGGGGCGCTTGCCCTGGCGGAGTAGCACCGAGGCAGCGCGAAGCCGATGGGATGGCTCCATAGGCTCGAGGGTGATGGCGCGTTGAATCAATCCGATCGAGTCATCGGCACTGAGGAACGCTTTGATCTCACCCAACCACGCGTAGGCGTGGGCATATCGATTGTTCAATTCGACGGCCTTTGTCAAGTGCTTCTCGACTTCAGCCAGCGTGTCACGGCTGGGACGCGGCTGCCACACGAGCGAGGCCAAGCGGTAGTACCCATACGCGTTTGTCGAGCCCAGATCCGCGGCGTTTGCAAATGCGGCTTTCGCCTCGCTGTCCTTATCCTCGATGTCGAAGAGCAAGCCCTCCGCGACGTAACTGTCGGCTGACTTTGAGTCGGCCTTACGTGCTTCGGCAATTGCAGCCCGCGACTCCACCGGTCGGCGCATCGCCGCGTGAAACAACGCCCGGGCCGATGCCGATTCGGCAATCGAGAGCTGCCGCACGGGAAAACGCTCCCGCTCCACACTCACATCGAGGTTGATTCGCCGGAAGCTGAAGATGCTGCGCTGGATGTAGTTGCGGAACGGTCCCTCGAGCGCTTCGACCGGGCCGAGCGTTTCCGCAAACGCTTTTGCGTGGTCCGTGCCGGTACTCACGGCCTTCGCATACGCATTGAGCTGCGGCGCACGCTTACTTTCGTCGCCAAACATGAGGAAATGCACGAATGCCCAGGTCTCCGCATCGAATGTTTCGCGCGGATCGGATTGTGTCGCTTCCGGGGAAGTACGCGTGATGGCAAGAAGCTTTGGAAGCAGGAACAGCGGGCGCTCCCTCAGGATCTGCAGTTCCCAAGGAATGGGTGCACCGAGCAGAATGTGATCATCGCGAACGATGGTATTGCTCAGCACGCCCGTGAAGCCCCGCTGAAACCAGAGCGGCAGGTCGCGGTCGATACTCTGGTCCAGGATCAGCCCGACATACGAGAAGTACGCCGTGATGTACGGGTTGATCGTTCCACGATCGTCCACTTCAACATCAGTGCGAATCGCCAGGTAGTGGCGATCGGCGCCGGTCACCCAGACGCTTGCAGGTCGAACTGAACGTCGCTCCTCCCAATAGCGCGGTGCCAGCCCCCGCATGCTGTTCTCATCTTTCACCGCGATCACCTGGAGCGGCTTGTTGAGGTCAGGCTTCGCCCACGTAAACAGCGCAGTGGTGGCACTGCGGACTTGCTCGAGTTGCCATGCCAACTTGCGGGTGCTGCGCTCGCTCGCGTTCGACACAATCGTGAAGTGCGCGCTCTTCACTTCGATCCATTGATCCGCCGCCACGAGATTGAGCGGCAATGCCGCCCAGCCGGCGACGAGAAGCGCCGCTGCGCCGATCAACGATCGCCGGGCTTGCGTGGCAGTTTTCTTTGCGCACATCTCCTCACTCTCCAGAGTCCAGACCGACACACGATGCTCTTTCCAGCGCCAGCACGATAGCGTCCTCGAGGCTCATCTCGCGGCCGTGCGCCCATGCTAACGCGGCACGTTCGGGCCCGAGCGAGTGTCGGCCGGCGCCGAGGTAGCGTTCTAACAGCGCGTCCCAAAACCGCAGGCGGAGGTCAGCGCCGATACGGTGCCATTCTGCTTCCACGGCACCACCGAGCGTCAGTGCCATTTCAGGCTCACCAAGTCCGGCGAGCGACATCGCCACGCCCTGAATCTCGAAGCCAATCTCGATCCTGTCGCCAATGGCCTCGGCCAGGACAAGACTTTCGCGATAGTTCTTCACCGCCTCGGCGCAGTTCCCTTCAATGAGGGCGCAATCGGCCAGGTAGTGCCAGCCTGAATGTTCGCTGCGACGATCGTCGTGGGCACGCGAGAACGCCAGGATCTCCGCCGAGAACGCCCGCGCTTGCTCAACCCGCGATAACGCCACCAGCGCCTGGGCCAGCGCAACCATCGCCCGGTTGATGAGATGCGGATCGCCAGATGCGCGCTGCAAGCGCAGGCTTTCCTCGAACGTCTCGCGCGCTTCGTCGTCTGCCCCGCCGAGCAGCTGCGCCCAACCGAGGCCTTCGAGCGCCCCGGTGACTTCGCGGGCGCTGCCCAGGTCGCGCCACATCTGTACCGCTTCCTGCATCCACGTCAGCGATTGTTTGAGATCTCCAAGCCAACGCACGATATTGGCGGCTCCCCACAGCGCTCGTGCCCGGGAGGCCCGCGCCGGGCCAGCCGCGGACAAGGCGAGCGCGTCCGTCAAGTGGCGCCACCCCTCGAGCAAGTGCGATCGCGCTTGCCAGAACCACGCAACCGCGCCGGCGAACTCCAGGTAGCGCTCCGCGTCGGTATCGCGAAGCCATTGCAGCGCCACACGAAGGTTGTCGTGCTCCGTTTCGAGCAGCGCCGACGATGACTCTTCATGGGTGACGCCGTCCGCGTAGGCGCGCTCGGCCAGTGCGAGAAACACGGTGGCGTGCCTGTTGCGCGCGGAGTCATGCTCGCCAGCCAGCGACAACCGGGCCGCAGCATATTGCCGCACCGTCTCAAGCAGTCCATAGCGGGCAGCGCCAGCATGTTGCCGATGCACGTTGACGAGGGATTTGTCGCTCAAGCGTTCCAGGAGATCGAGGACCGCGAACTCGTCGGCGGCGTCGGAGAAGAGTCGCGCCGCCGTCTCGAGCGTCCAACCCCCGGCGCACACCGACAGGCATCGCAGCAACCGTTGTTCATCAGCCGATAGTTGCTCGTAACTCCACTGAATCACCGCCTCCAGCGTCTGATGCCGGCCCGCCGATTTGGTGCCGCTCGCCAACAGCCGGAACCGGTCACCGAGCATCGAACGAATCTGATCGAGCGACAGCATCCTTACTCGTGCCGCAGCCAACTCGATCGCGAGCGGTATGCCGTCGAGCTGACGGCAGACGTCGGATACTGCCGCCGCATTTCCTTCGTTCAACGAGAACTCCGGCGCTACCTGCTGAGCGCGGTCGACGAAGAGCTTTACTGCGTCTGAGGCTCGCGCGCGGGCGACATGGACTGATCCTGACGCTGGAGGGAGCGAGAGCGGCTGCACCGGAAGCAGCCGTTCGCCCTGAACGTGCAAGGCCTCGCGGCTCGTCGTCAAGAGCCGGATGCTGTCAGACGCGTCGAGCAGAACATCGGCGGCGGCGGCACACGCGGCAAGTAAGTGCTCGCAGTTGTCGAGGATCACAAGAAGACTGCGGGATCGAACGCGCTCGCGCACGAGGGCGGCAAGCTCCTTGTCGGCAGATTCATGAATTCCGAGCGCAGCGGCGATCGTCTCCATGACCCGCTGCCCGTCATTGAGCGCCGCGAAGTCGACGAACCAGACGCCGTCGGAGAATCCCGGCAAGGCCTTTTCGCCGACGGCGATTGCCAGCCGCGTTTTTCCAGTACCGCCAATTCCAGTGAGCGTCAGCAGACGGGTGTCATCGAGAAGCCTGAGACATTCATCAATTTCCTGCTGGCGGCCGATGAACGGCGTCCGTGGTCGAGGCAGGTTGGTGCGTGGCCCTGGTGTCGACGGCGTCGGCACCAATGAGCCTGAACTCGCGGCACCGAGCGCTTCCGCAAACTGCGCCGCTGATTGATAGCGGTCGGCGGGCAGCTTGCCGAGACCTCGAGCGACGACCTGGGCCAGGCCGGCCGGGACCGACGAGCGAACGTCCGACAGCAGCCGTGCCTCGGCGGTCACATGCATGCGCATGACGACGTCCGCCGTTCGCCCCGCAAACGGTGGCTCGCCCGCAATCATCTCGTAGAGCACGCAGGCCAGCGAGTAGAGATCCGAACGCGCGTCGACAAACTGACCTGTCGCCTGCTCGGGACTCATGTACTGTGGTGTTCCGAGAACCGAGCCGGCGGCCGTATCGAGCGAGGTCGCATCCGCCGCAGCCGCAACACGCACGATATGAGCGATGCCGAAATCCGCCACCAGCGGTATACCGTCGGACAGGAGGATGTTCTCAGGCTTGATGTCGCGATGGACCAGGCCCTGACGATGAGCGTAACCAAGAGCGCTGGCAACCTCTCGCGCGATCCGTACAGCATCGTCGATCGGAAGCTGCCGGTCGCGTACCAGCCGGGCACGAAGCGACTCGCCCGAGATCGCCGGCATCACGTAGTACAGAAGGTCACCGCTCGCGCCCGAATCGAACAGCGGCACCACGTGAGGATGATTGAGGCGCGCGGCGATGTCGATCTCGCGCAGAAAGCGCTCGCCGCCGATCGCCGCGGCGATCTCCGGATTCATGACCTTGACCGCCACATCGCGCCCGTGCTTTGAATCACGCGCGAGAAACACGGTGGCCATACCGCCCCGTCCGAGCGGTCTCAGGATCTCGTAGTCATCGATTCGGGTGCCTGGGGTGATGACGCTCATCGGAGAGGGTATGGGCGGGCCGAGAATACACCGAGTCGATGCAGCCAAAAAGAGCTTCTTCCGCGGGTAGAATCGCCCGATGGGTTTCAGACTGGTGGGGGCTTCCGCGATCGGTCACATCATTTTCTGGCTGCTCATGTTCTGGGCGTGGATGACCGATTCGATCAGTGTAAACGCTCGACGCGTGTTTCTCGTCCTCTGGTTAGCAGGCTGGTTGGCACTCAAATTCGTGCCGTATGGGGGGGCGTGGTTCGCCCCGTTCGTCGCTGTACTCGACATCGTCCTTGTGCTGAAGATCTTCAACGGCGATATCAGGCTCAGGTAGCTTCCCTCGAGGTGCAGAATGCGGAATCGTGCGATGACGGTCGGGCTGTTGCTGACGGTAGCGGTCGTGGGACTCCACGCAGAAGACTGGCCGCAGTGGCGCGGCGCCCGAGCGACCGGGGTATCGACCGAAAAGAACCTGCCGGAGCGCTGGAGCGCGACCGAGAACATCGCATGGAAGTCGCCCATCGCCGGCACGGGCATCTCGACTCCGGTGGTATCCGGAGGTCGAATCTTCGTGACCTCTCAAATCGGCAACGGTATCAGCCGTCAAGGTCCGAGGCTCGTCCAAGGTGCAGACGCGACGGCCGCCGGCGAGCGGGCGCTGCGCACGGCTGCCAAGGACGACGGGCAGGTCTGGTTCGTGGTGGAAGCCTTCGATCGCGCGAGCGGCAAGCGGGCGTGGGAGTATCGGCTCGCGGCAGAAGGGGCCTTGCCGGCCGTGCACGACAAACACAACCTCGCCAGTTCGAGTCCAATTACGGATGGCGAACTCGTCTTCGCGTGGTTCGGTACTGGCCAAATCGTCGCGCTCGATAAAGCCGGGAAGCTCGTGTGGAAGCGGCATCTGGGCCAGGAGATCTCACCGTTCACGATCAACTGGGGCCACAGCAGCTCGCCAGCGTTGTTCGGCGATCTGCTGATCCTGCTCTGCGATCACGAACCCGCGTCGTACCTGCTGGCCGTCGACAAGCGGACCGGCAAGGAGCGCTGGAAGGTGGACCGAGGTAAGGGTCGATCCTCATACAGCACCCCGTTCGTCGTCGAAACCAGCGCCGGCCCTGAACTGGTCGTCAATTCCAGCGAACGAATCGACGCGTACGATCCGAGAACAGGTGCGTTTCTGTGGCACGCCGGGGACGCGAATCGCTTCCCGATTCCATCGCCCGTGCTTCACGACGGCATCCTGTACGCCAGCCGCGGGTATCGAAGTGGCCCGTACATGGCAATCCGGCCAGGCGGCCGCGGCGACGTTTCTTCCTCGCACGTGATCTGGAACGTTCCGACCGGTGCACCTTACGTGTCGTCAATCGTGCAGTACAACGGGCTGATTTATATGGCGACTGACAACGGGATCCTGTCGATTGCCGATGCCAAAACCGGCAGCCGCGTGTGGCAGGGTCGCGTCGAAGGTGTGTTCTCGGCGTCACCCGTTGCGGGAGACGGGAAGGTGTACCTGCTGGCTGAATCCGGAGAGACGATCGTCCTTCGCGCAGGCCCAGGTGCCGAGATCATCGCGCGCAACAGCATCGGCGAGCGCGCGCTGGCGTCAATGGCGATCTCGGAGGGCCGGCTGTTCATCCGGACGGATGAGCATCTCGTGGCGATTGGGAAATAGCCGCGGGCCGCGATCCGCGGGCCGGACACCTACTGCTTGTACTCGAGCACCTGGCCATCCTTGAGCAGGCGCTCGCGCAGTGCTGGATACGGGACGTCCTGCACGGCGCTCCCTGCGTCGATAGCCATCGCCGCCGCGGTTGCGGCTGACTGCGCCAGCACCATGAAGACTGGTTCCATGCGAATCGAGCCGAACGCGATGTGCGAGCTCGATACGCAAACAGGAACCAGGAGATTGTCGGCCTGGCCACGTTTTGGAACGAGTGATCCGTAGGCGATCTCGTACGGGCCTGGGAGCGCAACGCCGATATCCCCTTCGTTCTGCACGTAGCCCTCTGGCGTGATGTAGCGCTGCACGTTGTGGGAATCGATCGTGTACGAGCCCATGCCGACTGAGGCAGGCGTGGGGCGCCGCTTCAGCAGCTCGTTTTCGGTCATCACAAACGATCCGATCATCCGCCGGGCCTCGCGCACGTAGATCTGGTGCGGCCACCCGCCGTTGTCAGTGAACTCGTCCTTCGGCAAACCCCACTGACGCATCCGCTCCTGGACTTCACGCGGCACACGAGGATCGTTGGCGATGAAGTACAGCCAGCCCTTCTGATAGGTTTCATGCTCCTTCAAGATCTGGCGCCGGCGCTCATACGACGCGTCGGGATAGTCGTAGTTCATGCCAATGTTGTCGGTGCTGAACGGGCCGTGATTGTTGCTATCAGTCTTGCGATTCGGGATGGGATCGAACTTGTCGAACGTCTCGCGCCAACCAGCCTCATAAACTCGCAGCAGCAGTTCGTACTGTTTCGGGTCGTAGCCGTCCGGTTTGGGAAATGGAATCCGGTTGTCAGGGTGATCCGTCACGCAATAGCGATAGCAATACGCCTGGATCTTCTTGTCCGCCTGCCCGTACTCACCCGGAGGCGACGGGCTCACCCGGGACAACAAGCCGCTCGCGGGATCGCCGGGAACGACATACGGACTGATCCCCATTTTCAACACGCCGAAGTGATGCCGATGGTGAAGAATGCCGGTCTGGACGCCGTTCCACTTCTCGCCGTAGGTGGCCGACGACTCGCGGCCGACGTGATAGTCGACGCCTGCGGCGGCCATCAGATCTCCTTCGTAGCTCGCGTCGATGAACATGCGTCCCGTAAACGTTCGGCCGCTGAGCATGCGGATGGCGACAATGCGAGCGCCTGTCTTCGTCACGCCCTTCGCACGGTCGAGCCACTCGTCGCGGTGAACGGTGATCCGATGCTCCCGGATCAGATCCTCGAACACCGTCTCCGCCGCGTGCGGCTCGAAAATCCACATCGTTCGTTGCGCGCCATCGATCGCCGGAGTGCCCTGCCCTTTGTTGCCGTACTCTTCGCGCTTCTGCCACTTCCACGTGTCCGGCTTGTCGTAATGCTGCCAGATCCGTTGGTAGAACTCGCGGGAGAGTCCGCCAATCACGGCCTTGTTTCCTGTGTCCGTGAAGCCCAGGCCACTGCTCGACAGCCCGCCCAGGTGCTTGTCCGGTCCGACGATCGTGACCGATTTGCCAAGGCGTACCGCCTGGACCGCCGCAATGACGCCGGCGGATGTCGCACCGTAAATGACGACGTCGTACTGCGGCGCCGTGGGTTGTGCGGCGTGAGATGTGAGGACAGTGAGGGCCGCAACGATCAGCGTCAGGAGTCGCATGGAATTCAGCGGTTCACGGCAAAGAGAACCTTCAGTCCTCGTCTGGCCTCGGCGAAGGCTGACTCGAACTCATCCAGGCGCGCGATTCGTGAAATCAGAGGCTTCACCTGCACGGCGCCCGAACCGAGCAGCTCGATCGCGGGCCGGAATGGCCCACAGCGCGATCCCAGAAGGACGACTTCATCGACGACGATCGGCCACGACTCGATTGGTGCCTCACCGTGGAAGGTGGACTTCATCACGACGGTACCCCTTGGCCGGACGATCTCGATCGCTCGCCGCATCCCCTCCGGCCGGCCGGTAACATCGACCACGATATCGAACCGAGACGAGGGTGAAACGGCGGTGTCGGATGTGGCCGTTTGAAGGCCGAGCGAACGGGCGATGGCGAGCTTCGCCGCGTGGCGGCCAAACACAGTGACGTCCGGCGTTGCCGTGTGAAGCACCTGCGCGGTGAGGAGCCCCATCCGGCCGTCTCCGACGACCGCGACGCGTGCTACCGCGTCAATAGTCATCTGATCGAAAATCCGGCACGCTGCCGCTGTCGGCTCCACGAACACCGCCGTCTCGTCATCGATGGAGTCGGGCACTTCGTGCAGGTTGACGGCCGGAAGCGACGTGAACTCCGCGAAGGCGCCGCCATGCTGACGAATGCCGAGGACGCTGCGGTTTTCGCAATGCTCCTTCACGCCCTGCCGGCACCAGCTGCACTGGCCGCAGCCGATATTGATTTCGCCGACGACCCTCTTCCCTATCCAGCGCTCGTCGTCTGCGGGTGTGCGATCGACGATGCCCACGAACTCGTGGCCGGGAATGCCGTCGAAGCCGGCGTAGCCTTCGAGAATCTGGAGATCTGTGCCGCAGATGCCAGCCATGCTGACGCGAATCCGACATGACGTTTCGTCATTTGGTTCTGGGACGTCTCGAAGTTGGAGGCCGGCGGTTGGGTTCGCGAAAAGGGCTTTCATCGGTTGAACAGAGATACCATGAGAAAGTGTACGGTCAACGGCAGCAACGGCTGCGCGTTCTCGAGGCGCTCGAGCATCGGGTCAAACAGTTCGCGATCCGCGAAGAGCTCTGGCCGCTTCGCGTTCCCAACGAGCCGCTGTCGCTCGACGACCTTGTCAGCCAGGTTCTCGGTGAGGAGGCGCGAACGTTCGACACCCTCAGTCTTCGTGCCAGAACCCTTCTTCACCTCGAATGGGAAGACAGCGTCTGGGACGCATGGGTCATCGTGCTGCCGTCGAAGCTGAAGCTGTTCTGCGACACGAGCCACGAAGAGTCTCGCATCCTCGCCTCGGGTGGCCGGAACGAAGGCGATGAAAGCGATCGCATCTTCCTCGAGCTGTTGTCCGATTCCGCTGGCGAGCATTTTGGCATCGAGATGGCCGGCGGGCCGCCCATTCGCGTGCGATCCTCTATCGCCGACCGCGAGTTTCTCGCGACTGTCTTCGTCAACCTCTTCGAAGTGACCGGCATGGAGTCCGCGCTTCGTCAAGAGCTGGCGGAACGGGGAGCAGGGCGAATTGCCGAGCCGTCGGCGGCAGGGACAGACCTCAGGGTTGACGTTGAGGAGTGGTTGCCGCTGGTTCTTTCATAGCCACCGCCTGGTGCGAACGGCGAGGCTCGGCGCCAGCCTGAACCTCGCGTCGCCCTGAGTCGACGATCGCTGCGGCGGCGTAGCCGTATCTGACCTCTCCCTTGCGGCCGATCTTCTGAAACTTGTGGCCGCGCGCCGTCAGATCCTGGAGCAGCGCCCGCGGAAATCGATCTTCGATCTGCAGCCGGCTGCCGCCGGGATCGCTCGGGTCACGACTGATCAAGAACCGTGGCGCCTCAATCGCGCGCTGGGCGTCCATGCCACCGTCAATCACGTTCAGGATGATGCTGTAGACCGACGCTGGAATCCACGCATTTCCGGCAGCGGCTACGGCAAGCCGCGGCAGTCCTGGCGATGGGCCGGCCGCGGTGCTTCTGAAGACGAGCGTGGGAACACTGGTACTCGACGATCGCGCGAGCGGCAGGAATCGTCCCGGCGCTCCGCCACCACCAAATCGCAGATGGTTGTTGTAAAGAAAACCAAGACCATCCGAGACGTAGAACGCTCCTCCCCAGGTGCTGAGCGTCTGGGTGAGTGCGATCATGTTCCCGTCGGCATCGGCGACCGTAAACGCCGTCGTGCCGCGTCCGATACGTTCCGGAGTCTCATCACCGAGGCCGGTTGACCGATCGCGAAAGATCTTCGTGCGATCGATTCGCTTGAAGAGCGTCGCCGCATGCGACATCTCGAGATGCGATCCGAGGTTCACGTCCCACAACGCGGGATCCGCGATTCGTGGTGACTGATCGCGAGCCCGCCACGATTCAATCGCGTAATGGAGCGAGTCGGCGTCCGTCGCGTAGCTGCTGCCACTCCGCGGCGTAAAGTGATTCATGATCTGCAGCGTCTCGATCAACGCAGCGCCGGTCGAGACCGGAGGCGGCGCTGAGTACACAGAATGATCGCGATAACGACCCGAGAGCGGACGTCGCTCGATGGCACGATATTGGGCCAGATCGTCCACGCCGATGAGGCCGCCATTTCGCGACATATCGTCGGCAATGCGCCGGGCAATCGAGCCTCGGTAAAACGCATCAGCGCCGCTCTTGGCCAACGTCTTGAGCGTTTCGGCGTAGTCGCGGTTGACGAAGCGCTCCCCCGCCTTCGGCACGGTGCCGCCCGGCAAGTAAATTCGCGCCGCCACCGCGTGCTTCTCGAAGAACCGCCGGCCTTCCGCGACTGACGTCGGCAGGGCCGAATCCAGCTCGTAGCCGCTTTCCGCGTATTCGATCGCCGCGGCCAAGAGATCCGCCCAGGGGATTTTCTTGCTCGCGTAGTTGCGATACAGCAGATCCATTCCGGCCACGACGCCGGGGATGTTCGCTGCCGCCGCGCCGTCACCAGTGGATCCGGTCAGAAGCGGGTTGTCGCGAGTCGCGCGAATCGGAACCTGATCCTTGTAGTCGATCGCGATCGGTTCGCTCATCCCCTTGAGATAGAGCAATGCCATGCCGTCGCCGCCGATCCCCGATGCCTCGGGCTCGACGACCCCAAGCGCGAACGAAACGGCGATCGCCGCATCAACGATATTGCCGCCGCGTTCGAGCACCAGCGCGCCGGCACGCGACGCAAGCGGATGCCCGGACACGACGACCGCGCGATTTGAGACGACCAGCGGCTTGATGAGCGGCTGGTCGGTAATCATCGCGTCCACCGCGGATTCGAGAGCGGCTTCATGATGCGCCGCCTGCGCTTTCGGACGATAGACTGACCGAAGTTCTTCCCAGCGCCTCGCGGTCGGACCAGTCGAGTAGTAGAGCTCGCGCAGCGTCTCCCACACGCGGTCGAATGCGCCGACAAGTTCACCGTTCCGGGGATTGGCTGGAACGATTTCGCGGGCGCCCGCATCGACCGGCAACGGCGCGTCTACCGTCCACAGACGGAAGGCTTCGGCGGCGGCAAAGAGCGGTGGCGGTTCGTCGCTGTTGCGCTCTGGATTTCCGTTGTAGGTGGGATCCGGCGGCGGAAGATTGGCGATGAGGATACGCTTGCCGTCGGGCGACCAGGCCGGCGCGCCACCTCTGCGCGAGACCAGGATCGGCGTTTCTGCCGGGCGCTGCCGCGTCGGCGTCGCATCGCCGTCACGTGACGCATCATCAACCGCCATCGCCCACACCGACCCAACACCTTCGCGAACCGCGAAGAACGCGACCCGTTTTCCGTCCGGCGACCACGACGGAAACCCCTCGATGCCACGCGTCCGGACGATGCGAGTCCTTGTGACGCGATCGCGCGGGCCGAGCTTGAGGTCGGCAATCCAGAGATCAGTGTCGCCATCATCGCCATCACGGTCCGACACGTAAGCAACACGCGCTCCGTCCGGCGACACACGTCCCTGCCGCTCATCGTCCGACGTCGTGTCTGGGAAGAGAGGTTTTGGATCGCCACTCGTGACGGAAACGACGTGAAGCCGCCAGCGTCCAGACTCGCGGTGGGAGAAGACCACGCGGCCGTCGGGCGTCCACGACGGCCAGCGCTCGTCACCAGCGAGCGACGTCAGCTTTCTGGCGCTGTCGCCGTTTGCGCCGATGACGTAGATGTCGAATCCGTGGCCGGCGTCGCTGGCAAACGCGATGGATTTGCCGTCGGGCGACCACGCGGGGTCGCGCTCGACGTCAGTTGCGCCGCTGCGCAGCGCCTTCCCGTTCTTGCCGTCGGGCGCTGACGTCCAAATGCGATCGAGGTACGAGAAAGCGAGGCGCTTGCCGTCGGGCGACCACGAGGGATCGCGTGCGCCGCGGGGCGTCGCGGTCTGCCCCGCCAGGGCCAGGGTGAGCGCAGCGATGCCCGCCACTGCCGTGAGCAGCGATCGCATCGCGGTGTCTACTTGTGCTTTCTCACGGCGTCGACGATGTGCCGTGCGGAGATCCCGTAGCGGTCGATGAGCTCCTGCGGCTGGCCGCTGCGCGGCAGCTCGCGGACGGCTAAGCGATGAACGACAAAGCCAGCCGGCGCCAGCGCTTCACTAACAGCCTCGCCAAGTCCGCCGGCCTCGTAATGATCCTCGACGGTGATGACGACGCCTTTGGTCGCTTTCGCAGCGTCGATCAGGGTCGCGGCATCAACCGGCTTGACCGAATACAGGTCGATGACGCGGATGTTGATGCCGTCACCCTTCAGCTGCGTGTATGCCTTCCTGGCTTCGAACACCGTAATGCCGGCCCCAACCACCGTCGCCGCGTCGCTTGCGCTCTGGTGCAAGACCTTGCAGCCGCCGATCGGGAACTGCTCGTCAAGCCCATAGATGATGTCGGTCTTTGGCCGCGACGTTCGCATGTAGGCGAGCCCCGACTTCTTCGCCATTTCGACGACCAGCCGCTCGGTGCTGACTGCGTCCGACGGATAGAGCACCGTGCAGTTCGGCACAGCCCGCATGATTGCAAGATCCTCCAGCGCCATCTGCGAGGGTCCGTCCTCGCCGATCGACACGCCGGAATGCGAGCCGGTCAGTTTGACGTTCAGCTGATTTCGCGCGTTCGACAAGCCCGCCATGCGGATGAAGTCAGCCGCGCGGGTCAGGAAGCACGCGAAGGTCGAGGGAAACGATGTCGCGCCTCGAGCCGCGAGGCCCATCGCGGCCCCGACCATGACCTGCTCCGCAATGAAGCACTGGAAGAACCGATCGGGGTGCGCCTTCTCGAATCGATCGCTGAACGTCGAGTTCTTCACGTCGGCATCGAGCGCCACGACGTTCGGATCGATACCGCCGAGCGCGGCAAGCGCGGTGCCCCAGGCCTCGCGAGTTGCTACTTGCTCGCCGGACTTGTACGACGGCGCCGGCATCTTGGAGTAGTCGACTTTCACCGCCGGCCGATCCTTTTTGCCCGGGGCCGGGATTGATGGCGCCGGCGCACCTTCAACAACCTGAGACTTCAGCTCGGCAACCGCTTTGTCGGCCTCGTCTTTCTTGAACGCCTTGCCGTGCCAGCCCTCTTTTCCCTCGACGAACGACACGCCTTTACCTTTGAGCGTTCGCGCGATCACCATCGTGGGATGACCCTTGGCGGCGCGCGCGGCCGCAAAGGCATGTTGCAGCGCTTGCACGTCGTGGCCGTCTACGATGAGCGTGTGCCAGCCGAACGCGTTCCAGCGCGCCGCGATTTCCTCGGTGCGATGGTCGAACTGCGCGGGCATGCTCTGGCCGAGACCGTTGACGTCGATGATCCCGCACAGGTTGTCGAGCTTGTAATACAACGCGACGTTGGCTGCCTCCCATACCGATCCTTCCGCCATCTCGCCGTCGCCAAGGAGTGCGTAGGTGCGATAGTCGGACTGAATGCGTCGCGCGTTCAGCGCGGTTCCAACCGCGGCACAGATGCCCTGCCCCAGCGAGCCGGTTGCGACATCGACGAACGAAAGGCGAGGCGTCGGATGCCCTTCGAGATCTGAATCGATCCGGCGCAGTTTCAGTAGCTCTTCGCGAGGAAAGAGCCCGGCATGCGCCCAAACCGCATAGAGGATTGGCGCCGCGTGTCCCTTCGACAGTACGAAGCGGTCGTTATCCGGATTCTGGGGATTCTTCGGGTCGTAGCGCATTTCGCTGAAGAACAGCGTCGCCATGACGTCCGCGGCGGACATGCATGTGGTTGGATGGCCGCTTGCTGCTTCGGTCGTCGAGCGAATCGAATCGATGCGGAGCTCAGTGGCAATGTTTTTGAGCGTTTGCAGGGATGTCTGAGTCATGGTGGACACGGATAACACCGGAGTTTATCACTTCGTCTGCAATGGCCCCCTGGCCAGCAAGTAGTGCGCGGCCAGCGGTCCCTGGCTCGCTGCAAGCGGCGCGACGGCCTCGAGCGTCGTATCGGCACGAGCGTCGAACTCGCGATCGCCCGTCGTTTCCGCCAGACGACGCAAGACGCGCACGGCCTCGCAGTTGGTCACAAACGGCTTGAGCCGTTCGCCCATGAGCCCGACGCGATCGTGATCGTCGGGAATACTGCGATCGAAAAACCCGCCTTCGCGATCGTCCCACATCGTGCGAAGCGCGTAGTGGACGAGCTCCTGCGCCATCATCTGATACACGATGTTGCCGGTGGCGCCGTGCGCGTCCAATTGTGCGGATGCCATGGCAATCTGATCGTCGAGCAGTCCACGAACCGAGGCGCGTTCGTCAAGGCAATGCGCCACGCCTCCGCCGGGCGTGTAACACCCGAGCAGCACCCGTTCCAGCGACTTCAGCGCGAACTCGCCCAACGACACATCGTCGAGCACCTCCGCCATACGAAGCGTCGCGGACGCCATGGCAGCATTCCACCCGGCGTAGAACGTGGCGTCGACGGGTGGCGGCGGTGTTGTACGCCGCGCGTCCGCGCCGAATGCGTAGTAGCCATCGTCTGCGTGCTGCGATCCGGACCAGCCGCCGTCGGCCTGGTCCGCCAGCCAAGTCTGGACGTAGCGGAGCACGTCGGCCGCCTTCTCATTGTAGCGTGCGGATTTCAACGCCTCGGCAGCCTCGACATACAGGCGGAGCATCTGCGCGTTGACGATCAGCAGCTTCTCTTGGTGCGGCCGCCGCCAATCGCAGGCTGCAGCACACCGGAAGAACCCGCCATCGACTTCGTCGTATAAGCCTCCCCAGCCCATCGCATCGAGCGTTGTCTCGACGATCCGCGCCATCTCCGCGTCTTGTGTTTCGCCGTACGTCGCGAGCGCGAGATCGAGTGGAGCGATGACAGGAAACTTTGGTTCGGTACCAAACCCTCCGTGCTCCCGATCGAAGCTGTCGAAGACGACCGACATCAGTTCAACGTCACACGACGGAGGTCGCGCGGACGCGGTCGTTCTCGTCCGCTGGCTGTTGGTCAGCATCTCGTCGCGTCGCGTGGTGAAGGCGTCGAGCACGCGCTCGAGCACTGACGGCATGCGGTCGACGGGCACAAACGTGCCGCCGCCGACAATCATCCCTTCCGCGGTGAGAAACGCGGTCGTCGGCCAACCGCCAAGGCTGTAGCGCTCGCTGATGTCGGGTCGGCGATCCGCATCGACACGGATCGGAATGAAACGATCGTTGACGAGCGTCGACACCACGTCATCCGCGTAGCTCGTGCGATCCATGCGGGCCGAGGTTGCGCACCACGGCGCAACAATGGACAGCAGGACGGGCTTCTTTTCATCCCGAGCGCGAGCGAACGCGTGGGCGCTCCATGCGAGCCAGCCAACGGCAGCCACAATTCATTAAAGCTACCACCGTTATAATGAAGAGAATGCATGTGCTTCGGTTCGCCGCAGTTCTGGCCCTTGCAGTCTGGCTCGGTGGACTCGTTGTGCTTGGCTTTACGGCACCAACCATTTTCGACGTTATGGCAGCGCAGAAAGTGGTCGAGGGCCGTGCGTTAGCTGGCGCTGTCTTCGGCGAGATGTTTCGACGGTTTCACGATGTCGCGTACGTCTGCGGGGCGTTCGTACTGCTGTCGCTCATCATTCGCCGCGTGCTTGGGCCGAGGCCCCGACGGTTCGGTGTCAGGTTCGCTCTGGGCATTGCCATGGTCGTGGTGACCGTGTACTCGGGCCTCGTGATTCTGCCGAAGATCTCGCGCCTTCGGGAGGAGATCGGCGTCCGGACCGCCGTGGCGAGCCTGCCGGTCGACGATCCGCGCCGAGTGGCGTTTGAGGGGCTGCACCGGCAATCGGGACTCGTGCAGCTGATTCCTCTCGCTGGCGCGTGCGTCCTCCTCTTTCTCGAACTGTCGGATTACGAGAGCAACTGAGCGCTCTCCTGCGCGTCAAGAAACTCCATGCACACCATCACGCTGATCCCCGGAGATGGCATCGGTCCGGAAGTCACCGAAGCCGTCGTCCGCATCCTCAAGGTTGCCGGCGTCGAGATCCAGTGGGAGGTGCACGACGCGGGCATGACGGCGTTCAAGCGATTCAACGTGTCGCTGCCCGCCGAGCTGCTGGAGTCGATCAAGCGGAACAAAGTCGCGCTCAAGGGGCCGGTGACGACGCCGATCGCGGAAGGATTCACGAGCGTCAACGTGGGGTTAAGAAAGGCGCTCGACCTCTACGCCAACCTGCGGCCGGTGCGAAACCTGGAAGGCGTCCCAAGTCGGTTCCAAGGCGTGGACCTGATCATCGTGCGTGAGAACACCGAGGATCTTTACTCGGGACTCGAACACGAGGTCGTGCCGGGCGTCGTCGAGAGCCTCAAGATCATTACGGAGAAAGCCTCGACGCGCATCGCCAAGTATGCATTCGAGTACGCGCGCCGGAACGGTCGCAAGCGGGTTACAGGGATCCACAAGGCGAACATCCTCAAGTTGGGCGACGGTTTGTTCTTGCAGAGCATTCGTGCGGCCGCCCGCGACTATGCGGATATCACCTACGACGAGCGGATCATCGATGCGGCCTGCATGTCGCTGGTCATGTACCCTGAGAAGTTCGACGTGCTGCTGTTGCCGAACCTGTATGGCGACATCGTGTCGGATCTCGGTGCGGGCCTGGTTGGCGGTCTTGGCGTGGTGCCGGGCGCGAACATTGGCGACGGCTGTGCGGTGTTCGAAGCCGTTCACGGCAGCGCACCTGATATCGCGAACAAGAATCTGGCGAACCCGACGGCGCTGCTGCTGTCGGCGTTGATGATGCTCGATCACATTGAAGAGCAGGAGAAGGGCAAGCGAATCCGCGCCGCCCTCGGCCGCGTTTTAACGGCCGGGCAGGTTCGCACGCGCGATCTGGGCGGCCAAGCCACTACGACCGAGTTCACCGATGCGATCTGCCGCGAGCTCCCGTCGTCTGGGGTCTGACCCCACTCGTCGAGATTGCGCGGGGTGGGGTCTGACCCCACTCGTCAAGATTTCGCGAGGTGGGGTCAGACCCCGACGGCGGCGAGGTAATCCCGGACGGCGCGGTCGAGGCCGACGTAGAGCGCATGGCTGATCAGGGCATGACCGATCGACACCTCGTCGAGGTGCGGTAAACCACTGAACAGTCTGAGGTTATCCAAATCAAGGTCGTGACCGGCGTTCACGCCTAAGTTACGGCTGTGCGCGAGGGTGGCGGCGGCGACGTATCGATCGAAGCTCTCCTGCCGGCGACTGCCACCGGCCTCGAACGCGCGCGCAAACGGCTCAGTGTAGAGCTCGACCCGATCCGCGCCGAGCGACGCAGCCCACTCGATCGCGGCGGGATCGGCGTCGACGAAGATACTGACCCTGACGCCAGCACGCTGGAGATCGCCGACAACCTTCTTGACGTCCGCCGGCGGTGTGTCAGGAGGCCATCCCGCCTGACTCGTGATCTCGCCCGCCTTCACAGGCACCAGCGTGCACTGATCCGGTCGCACCTCGTGCACCAGCGCGAGCAAGTCTGGACGGGGATCGCCTTCGATGTTGAACTCGACGCCCCTGGCCTGGCGAACGAGCTTCGAGACGTCACGCACGTCCGCGAACGTGATGTGACGGGCGTCAGCACGGGGATGGACGGTGATCCCCGGCGCGCCGGCGGCGACGCACACTCGAACCGCATCGGTCACCCGCGGAATATGACCACCCCGCGAGTTCCTGAGCGTGGCCACTTTGTTGACGTTGACGCTCAGCTTGGTGGACAAGCTCTACCCCAAGTGCTTCTTGACCGTACAGGCGATCTCTGAGGCCCAGCCTTGAATCTGCTCCTGGTTACGGCCCTCGAGCATGACCCGCAGCAACGGCTCCGTGCCTGAATACCGCACCAACAGGCGTCCCTGTCCGGCAAGCTGACTTTCGACGCGCGCCATCGCGGCGGCGATGTCCGGCACGGCCTGCAAATCCTTTTTCTCTCGCACCCGCACGTTCACGAGCACCTGCGGATACGTGACCAGTTCGGCCGCCAGGTCTGCCAGCTCGCGACCGGTCTCGGCCATCACGCGCAACACGTTCAACGCAGTCGCGATGCCATCGCCAGTGAAGAGATGATCCGAGAAGATGATGTGGCCGGACTGCTCGCCGCCAAGAGACAGTCCACGCTTGACCATCTCTTCCATCACGTACTTATCGCCGACCGGGCAGCGCACGATCTCGATCCCGCTCTCGCGCAGAGCGATCTCGAGACCGATGTTGCTCATCACGGTTGCAACGACGGCGTTGCCGTTCAGTCGGCCGGACGATTTCATGTGACGCGCGCACATCAGCAGCACGGCATCGCCATCGACCACGCGTCCACTTGCGTCGACGAAGATCGCGCGGTCGCCGTCGCCGTCGAACGCGACCCCCAGCCGGGAACCGTTCTCGCGGACGGCGCGGGCGAGCTTCTCGGGATGCGTCGAACCGCAATCGAGGTTGATGTTGCGTCCGTTCGGCGAAGCGCCCATCACCTTCACATCGAACCCCAGATCCGCGAAGAGCTTCGGCGCGACCGTCGTCGTGGCGCCATTGGCGGTATCGAGCGTGACGTTGAGCTTGCCGAGCTGCTCGGGATGCGGCAACGCAAGTCGCGTGTGCGACATGTATTCGTCGATCACGTTGGTGCGATCCAACCGAACGTCCGCGGTCTCCGGCACCGACCAGTCGTCGCGCGCGACGATCGCTTCGACCTCGCGCTCTAGGCGCTCGCTGAACTTCTCACCGCGCCCGGAGAACACCTTGATGCCGTTGTCCTGAAACGGATTGTGTGACGCCGAGATGACAATGCCAGCGTCGTAGGAGAGCGCGGCGGTCACGTACGCAATCGCGGGAGTAGGTAATACTCCAGCGCTCGTGACTTGGGCGCCTTCGGCGCCGGCGCCGCGCGCGAGCTCCTGCTCGATCCACTCGCCGGACTCACGTGTGTCGCGGCCGACGACGATACGAAAGGGCGTGTGATTCTGGGCTTCCCCTGAGCTTGTCGAAGGGCGCATCGCGCGGACCAACGCCCCGCCGAGACGCGCAACGGTCGCCTTGTCGAGCGGATACTCCCCTGCCTGGCTGCGAACGCCATCGGTACCGAATAAAGTTTTGGGAGAGGTCATTTGATGGTGACGGAGACGTTAGCGGGCGTCACGGCGACGACGCCAAACACCTGGGACGGGTCAACCTGAACTCTAAGATTATACTGGCTAGGTCCAAGCCCCGTTAGGTCCACGAACGCATCAATCGCATCGGCATGAACCGCCGTCAGCGGCTCGCGCTGCCCGCGAATGCTCACGCGTACCACCTGGGGCACGACGCGTGCCGAGAATCCCTGCCCCAGGTTCCGCCATCTCACAGGAACCCCGGAAACCTCACGTTCTACCGGAGCCGGTGAGATTTCCACAACGACCGTCGCGCTCAACGGCTGCACGAGCCGTACGGACGAATCTGTGACGCCCACCGCCACCACATCCCTGACACGCTCGGACTTTCCATCGATTTCGACCGGTTCGGTGGTCGCCTCTGCAACCTCTGTGACGTGGCTCTCCGGCCCAATGATTTGAATGGTCGATGGTTCCGCAGAGATTCGGCCTACGACGTATCCTGGCGCCGGATCTCCGTCTATCGCCGGCACGATGGGGACCGTGCGCTGCGCTGACTTCTCGAGCGACAGCGACAGCGACGGCGGCATCACTTGCGCGACGTCGATCCCATAGGGCACGCGCACTTCATCGGTCCGCAGATGAAACAGTCGCGATCCCGGACGTGCTCCCGTGAGATCGACCATCGCCAGAACTTCGCCGGAATCGAGTCCATTCAACTGCGCGGACGATCCGCGGACGCGCACGTCGACCGCCGCGGGAAGATCGCCGACAATCTCGAGTGAGGTAGGCAAGTTCCGCACGGCCAGCGGAACACGCAGGCTGCGCTCGACGACGTGCTCACCGGCCACTGTCAGCCAGAGCACACTCGCCAGCGCGATCGCCAAAACCTTCAGGCCCAGATGGCGAAAGGGATGGTAGGCCATCAATAGTCGTATGCCGGCGCAGTCGGCTTAGCGGTACGCGATCGACGCTGCGCGAGTAACAGTTGAAGACGCTCGCGCAGTCGATCGGGCGTGAGATCGCGCTCGAGCGTGCCATCGATCGAGAGCGCGATCTGGCCTCGCTCCTCCGAGATGACCACGGCGATGGCGTCGTTCTCCTCGGTCAGGCCGATGGCTGCGCGGTGGCGCGTGCCGAGATCGCGACTGAGCTTGGGATTGACGGTAAGCGGCAGAAAGCAAGCCGCCGCAGCAATCCGATTCTCCTGGAGCACCACGGCGCCGTCGTGCAGCGGCGTGTCGGGTTGGAAGATCGTCACCAGCAGGTCGTAGGTAATCTCCGCGTCCAGCGGAATCCCGCTCTCGATGTAATTCCGTAAACCGATCTCACGTTCGATGGCGATAATCGCGCCGATCTTGTGCGCCGCGAGCGTGCTCGCCGCCACCACCACTTCCTCGATGGTTTCATCCACCGCCTCCTGACGTTCGAAGTAGCGGAAGAACGGCGCGCGTCCGAAATGCGCCAGGGCGCGCCTGATGTCGGACTGAAAAATCACGATCGCGGCAAACGCAACATAGACGAGGAAGTTGCGAATCATCCAGTTCAACGTCTGCAACGGCGCCAGCCGAGACACGTAGAACAGGCCGATAACCAGCAGCGACCCCGCCGCCATTTGCACGGCGCGCGTTCCCCTGATCAGTTTGAGGAACTCGTAGATCAGGATCGAGACGATGGCGATATCCAGCAGATCCCACCAGCCGACCGGCGGCCGATAGCGCATCAGGCTGGACAGGTATTCGTTCATTGGCAGATAAAACCGTGAGATCCGTGTTGTCCGCGCTATAGCTTAATACGGCCGCATCCAGGCGTGGCGAGCGCGGACCCGATCCGCCGCGCGCGCGACGTCGACCATCTCGCGGACGCCGTGCACGCGGACGATGTGAGCGCCGCCAAGAATGCCGGCGGCGGTCGCCGCGGCCGTCGCCCACTCGCGCTCCGCCGCGGGACGATCCCCAATCGCCGCCTTGAGGAATGACTTGCGCGACGGGCCGATGAGAATCGGACGATCGAGCGCGGCGAGCCGGTCCAGTTCGGCCAGCACGGTCCAGCTGTGATCGGCCTGCTTCGCAAACCCGAGCCCGGGATCGACGATGATCTGCTCTCGCCGTATCCCCCGCGCTGCCGCTCTCGCCATCGCCGTTTCCAGCTCGAGGAGGATCTCGCCAGCAACATCCTGGTACGATGCCTCGCGATACATATCGCGCGAGGTGCCGCGGTTGTGCATCAGCACGAGGCCAGCGCCCGAGGCGGCCACCGCATCCGCCAACGCCGGCTCGTACGCCAGGCCGCTGATGTCGTTCACCATCGCGGCGCCGCGATCCAACGCCTGCCGCGCCACCGTGGCCTTATAGGTATCCACGGAAATCGGGATCTGCGCTTCGCGTGCCAGCCGTTCGATAACCGGAAGCACGCGACGCAGCTCTTCGTCCTCCGGCAGCGGATCGGCGCCAGGCCGGGTCGATTCGCCGCCGACATCCAGTATGTCCGCACCGTCCGCGATCATCTGGAGGCCATCGGCCACCGCACGGTCCGCATCGAAACGCAAGCCGCCATCGGCAAACGAATCGGGCGTGACGTTGATAATGCCCATGACGAGCGTTCGTTCGCCCAGGACAAGCGATCCACGACCGGCCAGCGGTACGACGTAGCTCTTACGCGGAGTCATGGCGGTATCAGCGTACAGCGAAAAGCCGCGAGGCTGAACCAGCGCTCGCGGCTTCACTAACGACTAGAGACTAACGACTACCCTATTCTTGCGTGAGCGGTTTGTTGAGCGGCGGAATGGGCGGAACGATCGAGGGCCGTTCCTTGGCCGGCCGCTTGCTGCCGTCTTCCGACGCCGGAGCTGACGCGGCGACCTTGGCATCCTCGAGCGGCTCGCCGGCAACGATGCGGCGGACCTGTTCCGCGTCGAGCACTTCGCGAATCAGCAACGCCTCGGCGATCCGATCGAGGGCATCGCGATGCGTCTCGATCATCTGCTTCGCCTTCTTGTAGTTCTCGGTGACGATCCGCCTGATTTCCTTGTCGATGTTGATCGCGGTGTCTTCGCTGTAGTCCTGGTGCTGCGCGATCTCGCGGCCGAGGAAGATCTGCTCTTCCTTCTTGCCGAAGGTCAACGGGCCCATCGCATCGCTCATCCCGTACTCGCAGACCATCTTGCGCGCCATCTCGGTGGAGCGCTCGAGGTCGTTGCCGGCGCCGGTGGTCATGCTGTTGAACGTCAGTTCTTCAGCCAGACGGCCGCCGAGCAGGATGGCAATCCAATCGTTCAAGTACTCGCGCGTGTAGTTATGCTTGTCGTCCGTCGGCAACTGCATCGTCACGCCGAGCGCCATGCCGCGCGGAATGATCGTGACTTTGTGGACGGGATCCGCGTGCGGCAAGAGGACGGCGAGCAGCGCGTGGCCGGCCTCGTGCACGGCCGTGACCTTCTTCTCCTCGTCGTTGATGATCATCGAACGACGCTCCGAGCCCATCAGGACCTTGTCCTTGGCGAACTCGAAGTCGAGCATCCGCACGACTTTCTGGTTGTAACGCGCGGCGTTCAGCGCCGCTTCGTTGACGAGGTTCGCGAGATCCGCGCCCGAGAATCCCGAAGTGCCGCGCGCGAGGATGTGAATGTTGACATCGTCCGAGAGCGGGATCTTCTTGGTGTGGACGGCGAGGATGCCCTCGCGGCCCTTGACGTCAGGACGATTCACCACGATTCGGCGATCGAAGCGACCGGGTCGCAGGAGCGCCGGATCCAGCACGTCAGGACGGTTTGTCGCCGCCACGAGGATGACACCCTCGTTGGACTCGAACCCGTCCATCTCGACGAGCAACTGATTCAGCGTCTGCTCGCGTTCGTCGTGTCCGCCGCCGAGGCCGGCGCCGCGGTGACGGCCGACGGCGTCAATCTCGTCGATGAAGACGATGCAGGGGGCGTTCTTCTTGCCTTGCTCGAACAGGTCGCGGACGCGAGAAGCGCCGACGCCGACAAACATCTCGACGAAGTCGGAACCGCTGATCGAGAAGAACGGCACGTTCGCCTCGCCGGCGACGGCACGAGCCAGCAGCGTCTTGCCGGTTCCCGGAGGGCCCATCAACAGCACGCCCTTCGGAATGCGGCCGCCAAGCTTCTGGAACTTCTGCGGCTCCTTGAGGAACTCGATGATCTCCTGCAGTTCCTCTTTGGCTTCGTCTACGCCGGACACGTCCTTGAACGTGACCTTCTTCTGCGAGCTGGACGACAGCTTGGCGCGACTCTTTCCAAACGAGAGCGCCTTGTTCCCGCCGCTCTGCATCTGCCGCATGATGAAAATCCAGAACCCGATCATGAGCAGGATGGGAGCCCAGTAGTACAGGAGGTTCGCCCACGGACTGGAGGCGGGATCCTTGCCCCTTATGCTGACGCCCTTTTCTGCGAGCTTGTTGCCGACGAGCGTGTCGAACTGGCTGGGTGCGTACGTGCGAAATGCATCGCCGTCGGGGCCAGGGGTCGTATAGCGTCCCTGGACGTCGTTCCCGACGAACTCAACTTCGAGGACTTCACCTTTATCAACCCGCTGGAGGAACTCGGTCAGCGAGATCGGCTTGGGGCTCCGGTTGAGTTGTGCGGAAAAATTCCAGATCAGGGCCCCGACCACGACGAGGACCATCCAGAAGAGCAAGCTCTTGAGGGTCGAGTTCAACCTTGGCCTCCTAACCGCCTTGCTTTCAAGAATATCACGGCTCGTGACGGCTCCGTGACCCGAAAATCCTCGGACACGGCTTCCCCCACAACCCAAAGAATCCTATCCATTTCATCTACGACGAGCGGGAGCCAATCGCGTCGCTCACGCTCGATTTTCCGATCCACCAACACGTCTTGCAGCTTCTTTTCCCGGCCGCCCATCCCGAGCGGCCTGAACCGGTCACCAGGCCGCCGGGCCCTGACGCTCAGGACCGGCGACACCTTCTCGGCATCCAAGACGACCTCCAGCTGACCGACGGACACGGAGTCCGCCTTCGAACAGCGAGTGGCGGAGACCGCCCAGTGGCCGAAAGTGACCTCTCCTGGTATAGACAACAAAACCTGGAAAGAGTTCGAGAACGGCTTGAACGGTGCCTTGCTCAGGATCAACGTCCCGCCTCGGCGGATAACGTGCTGGCCCGGCAAGCTCAGCGTCCCGCGCTCGTCCGGCTGGCGAGCGAACTCGAGCAGGCGCTCAATCTGATCGAATCCAACGAATCGAGTGGGGGCCGCCTGGTGCAGGGCCAAACGAGCCACACGCACGGCAATCGCAGGGTGCAGCGTGATGAGCGCTCCCCTGTCGAGCTCAACGGCGTCCCCCGCCTCTCTTCTTAAGACGATCGAACTCGCCAGATCGATTGCTTCTTGCTCCAACCGATCTTCATCCTGACGCGCGATCCAGGCTTCACGCGCGAGCACATCTTGAATCGAGGGCGAAAACCGGTCGCGCAGCAGTGGCAGCAACTCGTGCCGGACGCGATTCCGCGGGATCGACACATCGGCGTTGGTCGCGTCCTCGCGAAACGGCTGATCGAGCGACGCGAGATATGCCCGCAGTTCATCGCGACTGATCTCGAGCAGCGGCCGAACGACACGGCCAACGCGCGGGTAGATTCCGCCCAACCCTCGCGGACCAGCGCCGCGAAGTAGTCGCAGCAGAAATGTCTCGGCCTGATCGTCCTTCGTGTGGCCGGTGGCGATGGTGTCCGCCTTCAGCTCGTCTGCGACGCAGTGGAAAAACTCGTAGCGCGCCTGACGCCCGGCATCCTCAATCGACGTGCCTGACGCTTCGGCACGCGCGCGCACATTTGCGAGGTCAGACCGGAACGGGATACCGATCTGTTCGGCAAGTGCTCGACAAAACTGCTCGTCACCCTCAGCCTCGGGCCGCAACCCGTGATTGAGGTGAGCAACGCCAACGACCGTCAGCTCACCCGCCTGCTCCAACTCGCGCAGAAGCAGCAGCAACGCGACTGAGTCCGAGCCGCCGGACAGCGCGACAAGCACCCGCGCCTTCCCGCGGAGCAGCGCATGGCGCTGGATCGTGTCGAGGACGCTTCGCGACAGAGACATATAGCAAGGCAAAAGGGAGAAGGCAGAAGGCAGAACGATCTCGTTCTGGGCCTCTGCCTTTTGCCTTTTTGCCTTCTGCCTTTACAGCGCAAGAAAGAGTGGTGCCGGTGCAGGGACTTGAACCCCGGACTCCGCGGATATGAGCCGCGTGCTCTAACCAACTGAGCTACACCGGCCAGGAACTCTTGATTATAGCAGGACTTCCGAACCCCCGGACTTCCGGACTTCCGAACTTCCGACACGCGTCAGAGAATCAACATCGCGTCCCCATAACTGTAGAAGCGATATCGCTCGAGGACCGCTTCCCGGTACGCGTCGAGGACGCGTCCCGTGCCGGCAAACGCGCACACCAGCATCAGCAAGGACGATTTCGGCAGGTGAAAATTCGTGAGCAAGCCGGACACGACCTGGAAGGGGAACCCTGGATAGATGAAGGTCTCGGCGTCGGCGCCGCCGTCTAGAACCGTTCCATTGCCTCGGCGCGCTGCATCCTCCAACGCGCGCGTAGTGGTCGTGCCAACGGCGATCACGCGACGACCATCGCCGCGCGCTCGTGCAATGCGCGCCGCGGCATCCGCTTCAATCGAGTACGGCTCGGGATCGACGACATGATCTTCGACGAGATCGGTTTTGACCGGCTTGAAAGTGCCGTAGCCCACGTGCAGCGTGACGTCGGCACGCTCAACGCCCTGCGCTTCCAGTTGTGCCATGAGCGCGGGCGTGAAGTGCAGCCCCGCAGTCGGCGCCGCGACCGATCCGCGCTCGCGGGCATAAACCGTCTGATAACGCTGGCGATCGTCTGGCGTGTCTGGTCGCGAGATGTACGGCGGCAACGGGACGTGGCCCAGTGCGTCGATGAGATCGGTCACGTTCTGGCCCGACTCCGACCACAGACGAATGGTGCGACGTCCCTGGAAGTGGCGTTCCAGCACCTCGCCCAGTAATGTTCCCGCGCTGCCCTCGAACCTGACGATCGCCCCAGGCTTGAGTTTCTGTCCGGGATGCATCAGCGCAGTCCACGTCGAGGATGAGGGAGACGGGTTCGCGTCGGGTCGAGGGCGCGACGACAACAATAAGCATTCGACTGCCCCACCGGTCGGAACCCGGCGACCCAGCAGGCGCGCCGGGAACACACGCGTGTCGTTCACGACGAGCAGGTCGCCGCCACGAAGGAATCGTGGCAGGTCGAGGATTGTTGCGTGTTCGATCGCCCCCGCCGCGCGATCGAGCACCAGCAGGCGCGATTCGCCTCGTGGCGCGGCGTCTTGCGCGATTAGTTCAGCCGGCAGCGGGAAATCAAAGTTACTGACGAGCATCGGGTACGATTCGTGCTCTACGCTATCTCACCTTCGTGCGCCGATTGGAGAGGCGCTCCGGCGAGGCTGGCTTTGAACTTTGAACGATGAGCGAGACAGCAAACCTCCAACACAAGGTCGGGGCGTACTCTCTGCCGATTATCGCGACGCTCGCGCTGATCCTGGTGCTGCAGTACGCCCAGTCGGTGCTGATTCCGGTGGTGCTCGGCGTACTCATCAGCTACGCCTTGTCGCCACTGGTCGGCTCGCTCGCGCGGCTCCACATTCCGCGCACGATAGGCGCCGCGATTGCCTTGATCCTGCTCGTGGGTGGACTCGGCTTCGGCACGTATGCGCTCAGCGACGAAGCGATGTCGATTGTGTCCAACGTGCCAGAAGCCGCTCGCCGGATTCGCGAGCGCGTCGCCGAGCATCAGCGGCAGAAGAGCGGCGTGCTGTCACAGGTGCAGGAGGCGGCCAAGGAACTCGAAAAGACCGCGGACGTCGCGACGAAACCCGAGGAAGACCCGCGATCACGCAGTCGGCAGATCCAGCGCGTCGAAGTCGTCGAGCCATCGTTCAGGGCATCAGACTATCTCTGGATGGGCGGCGTTGGCTTGTTCGGATTCGTCGGCCAGTTCACGGTGATCATGTTCCTCGTCTACTTCCTGCTGGTCACAGGAGATCTCTACAAACGCAAGTTCGTGAAGATCGCCGGCCCGACACTGACACGCAAGAGGGTCACGCTGCAGATTCTCGACGACATCAATTCTCAAATCGAGGGGTTCATCAAAGTTCAGGTCTTGACGAGCGTTATCGTGGCCGTTGCGACGGGTGTGGCGTTGTGGTGGTTCGGCGTTGAGAACTACGCGATGTGGGGGTTGCTATCAGGACTGTTCAACTCGATCCCCTACCTCGGGCCGGTCGTCGTCACGTTTGGCCTTGGCATCGTGACATTCATGCAGTTCGACGATCTGCTGAAGAGCACCTACGTGTGCGCCGTTGCGTTCGCCATCACGAGCCTTGAGGGTTTTCTCCTGACACCTGCGCTCATGGGCCGTGCGTCGCAGATGAATCCGGTCGCGATCTTCATCGGTCTGTTGTTCTGGACGTGGGTGTGGGGCGTATGGGGAACGGTGCTCGCCGTTCCGATGCTCATGATGTTCAAAGCGATCTGCGATCATGTCGAGGACTTGAAGCCGCTCGGTGAGCTTCTGGGCGATTAGCCGCGCCCAACCCCTAGGCCAGCGCCCGCAGCCCGAAAAAGTCGGCCGCTTCGATCACAGCTGGATGGCTGAGAGTCAGCGCGCGGACCGAGCGGACGTGCAGGTGCCCACCTGCACGATCGAACAGCGTGACGTTGATCCACACACCTTCATGGATCGACCACCACAGCAAGCCCGCCGCGTTGGGGTGTCGATCGTACAGCGCCAGCGCTTGCGGCTGTGTGATCAGCCGATCGCGCGTGGCGACGCGCGACGGTCGAAGATGCTCGCGCCGCAGGACGACGGGATCGTCGAGATCCACCAGCTCCGCATCATCGGCAAGCTCCAGCTCCGCGAGTGCCAGCGGCAGCCCTCGACGTCGCAGCAGTGACGGCACGAGCCGCTGACCGCGGAACCGCGCGAGCTGTTCGACGACCGGCGACAGCGGAGACCGTGAAAGATAGAGGCAGCCGTAGCGATCGGGATTGTCGTGGCGGCCTTCGCCCTGGTAAATGCGAGGAAACCAGAGCGGG
>Ga0075418_10001028_pt1 | contig 30861 bp, 32 predicted proteins | sample SoiMetdeltSBSDD2_FD_81776 | JGI IMG/M metagenome (GOLD analysis project Ga0075418, IMG submission 81776) | Bulk soil microbial communities from a Populus tree surrounding site in Tennessee, USA - Soil MetaG P. deltoides SBSDD2 | ecosystem: Environmental > Terrestrial > Soil > Tree plantation... | reverse complement strand
TTCCCCAAGGATCCGCCCGCGCGCTCGACGGTCGCGGGGAGTGGACTTGCACTTGGGGCGAAGGTTGAGATCGAGTGTCTGGCGACGGTGGGCTAGAGCTTCTGAAGCGCGATGGCAGTTCCTATGGTTCCAATCCAGAAGAGGAACATCCAGCGGACGAGGCGGGTCTCCATCGCACTCATCGCGGTGCGGAAATCCGCCTGTAGCTCGGCAACCCGCTGATCAAGCTTGGCTTCGAACCGAGCCCAAGACAGCTCATTCGCTTCCCGAAGCTCGGGCCGGTAGGGACCATACGCTCGGCGTTTCGAGGAATCAATCCGCTGCGGCCGACATCATTCCAGCGCTAGTCACCTGCTAGCATGGTGGTAGGGACAAACGGAGCCTCGTGAACCATCCCGGGCTTCCGACGCGACATCACGAGCCACCACTCGCGCGCTGACGTCAACACGAGCATCGTGACGACGGCCATGAAGAACAGTGCCACCACCGCGTTGAGCCGATCATTGATGATCAGCCGGGCCGCTTCGGGATTAGCCGAGTGTGCGAGCGACGCAGCGTGGGCCAGAAACCCGAGCTTAGGGTCTGCCGAGAAGACTTTTTGCCATCCCGCCGTCATCGTAACCGTGATCAGCCAGGCCAACGGTCCGAGCGTCACCCAGACGTAGCGCTGACGGCCCATTTTGATGAGGATCGTCGTGGCGACGCAGAGCGCAACCGCCGCCAGCAGTTGGTTAGAAATGCCGAATAGCGGCCACAATGAGTTGATCCCACCCAGCGGGTCCACCACGCCCTGATAGAGGAAGTAGCCCCAGCCGGCGCATACCAGCGCGCTCGCGAGCAACACGCTCGGATACCAAGACGTCTGCCCGAAGCGCGGCCAAATGTGGCCGACGATCTCCTGGAGCATGAACCGGCCGACCCGCGTGCCGGTGTCGATTGTGGTAAGGATGAACAGTGCCTCGAACATGATCGCGAAGTGATACCACAGCGCGGTCAGCGTCCCGCCGCCGAGCGCGCTCGTGAGACTCGAAAAAATGTGCGCCATTCCGACTGCGAGTGACGGCGCGCCGCCCGTGCGCGCGACCAGTGTCTGCTCGCCCATCTGCTGTGCCAGGAGCTGCATGTACTCCGGTGTCACGACAAAGCCCGCTTGGCTCAGCGCCTGCGACGCGCCTGCCAGCGCTGCCGGCGTGGTGTTCATCGCGAAGTAGACACCCGGATCGAGTGTGCACGCCGCGATCAGCGCCATGATGCCTACGAACGACTCCATCAGCATGCCGCCGTAGCCGATCATGCGCGCGTCGGTCTCCCGCGAGATCATCTTGGGCGTCGTGCCCGATGCAACGAGCGAATGGAAGCCGGAGATTGCGCCGCAGGCGATCGTGATGAACGCGAAGGGAAATAGCTTGCCGGCAAAAACCGGCCCTTCTCCAGCCGTCGCAAACGGCGTCAGCGCAGGCATGCGCAGCGGCGGAAGGATGATGAGTATCGCGATGCCCAGGACCACGACCGTGGTGATCTTGAGGAAGGTCGAGAGATAGTCGCGCGGGCACAGCAACATCCAAACGGGCAATACGGAGGCGACAAAGCCGTATGCGATCATCATCCAGGTGATCGACGTTCCGCTGTGCGTGAACACAGCGGAGAGGGTCGGATTGGCGGCCACGCTGCCGCCACCCACGAGTGCGAGCAGGAGCAACAGCGCGCCTATGACCGATGCTTCGCCGACTCGTCCCGGGCGCCAGCGCTTCATCCACCAGCCCATCAGGAGCGCGATCGGAATCGTGCACGCGATCGTGAACAGCCCCCAAGGCGACGCGCGCAGCGCATTCACCACGATCAACGCGAGCACCGCGAGGAGGATGATCATGATCGCGAGCACGGCGACCATCGCGGTCACGCCGGTTACGCGGCTGACTTCTTCCTTCGCCATCTGGCCCAGGGACTTGCCGTCACGGCGGAGCGAACAGAAGAGGATCGTGAAATCCTGCACCGCGCCGCCGAGCACGACCCCGATTACGAGCCAGAGCGTGCCGGGCAGGAATCCGAACTGGGCCGCGAGCACGGGTCCGACCAGCGGTCCCGCGCCTGCGATGGCCGCGAAGTGATGACCGAACAGCACCCAGCGGTTCGTCGGGACGAAGTCGTGGCCATTGTTACAGCGCTCGGCCGGGGTGGCGCGGCGCGGGTCGAGACCAAAAACGCGGTTGGCGAGAAACTTGGAGTAGAAGCGGTAGCCGACGGCATAGGTGCACACCGCCGCCGTGAGGAGCCACGCGGCATTGATGGTCTCGCCCCGGGCCAGCGCGAGCATGCCGAAGGCCGCGGCACCGAGCAGCGCCACCGCCGCCCAGACGACTACGGACACCAGTCGCACGTGGGCTAAGTTGTGGCGCCGCTTGCCGATGTTCAAGTTCGAACATAGGTTCGAACGGCTTGAGCCAGTCCCAATCGTACCCTTGGTCGTCGAGTGGGCGCGGCACTGCTGCTGCATCTGCCGTGCAGGAACGACCCCAGCCCCAACTCAGCGGCGACACATTTCGCGGTCGCGCCGTCATCGTCACCGGTGGCGCTACCGGCCTGGGTCGTGCCGTGGCGCTCGAGTTCGCACAGGCGGGATGCGGCGTCGGGTTCAATTACCTGGAACTGCCGGGGCGTGATGTGGGCGCGCAGGCGCTGCTGACCGAAACATCGATCAAAGCCCTCGGTGTCCCGTGCTATTCCGCCGTGTGCGACGTCCGCAAGATGGCGGCGGTCGAGCAATTTGTTGGTGAGGCCAAGAGCAAGCTGGGCGGAGTTCACTACCTTATCAACAACGCCGGCGTAACCCACGACGGCGCGCTGTGGCGCCTCAGCGCTGAGGCCTGGCAAGAAGTAATCGACACCAATGTCAGCGGCGCGTTCAACTGTATCCACACCGTTGCGCCGGTGCTCCGTGCCCAGCGCTACGGCAAGATCGTCAACGTCGCGAGCCACCAGGCGTTCCGACCGGGCTTCGGTATCGCGAATTACGCTGCCAGCAAGGCCGCCCTCATCGGCCTCACCAAAGCCGCTGCGGTCGATCTTGGCTCGGCGGGGATCAACGTGAACGCCGTCGCGCCTGGATTTGTGAAGACGGAGCTCCTCACACAACTGCCGAAGGAAGTCCTCGAGCGCGCCGAGCACGAGTCGGTGTTGGGACGCGTTGCGGAGCCCGAGGACATATCGCGCGTCATTCTCTTTCTCTGCAGCGACGCCGCCCGACACATCACCGGACAGGTCATTGTGGTGGACGGCGGACTCACGCTCGCTTAGATTCGGGCCGTGAGTAACCCGTTCAGAAACAAGAACTTGGTGCGTGGTGCGTGGTGCGTCGTCGCGGTCAGCACCGCGCTGAGCTGCGGTCCCAAGAAGTCCGATCAGAAGCCCGCTCCCGAGCCTCCGCCAACCGCTCCATTGCCCACCGCCGGCCTGGCCGGCCAGCGCGTGCCGATCATGCCTCTCGCGCTCGTCGGTGCCGAGGACACGCTCAAGTGGGAGTGGCTGACTGCCGAGCGGCGCGCGACGCTCGACAAGTGCGACAGCATCCTTGCCACGTTGCTTGGCGCGCGCGCACCCGAGGTGACGTGGGTGCTTCCGGCTGAGCTGAGGCGGACGGCTCGCCGCGCTCCCGGGATTGCCGCCGATCCCGATCAGATGGGAACGCCGTTTTTGCGCGCGACCAACGTGGTTGAAGTGCCCGACCCGCTGCGTTATCAGCTGCGAACCCTCGTGGGTCTGGTGGGGGGCCGGTTTGCGCTGATACCGGCCGGCCTCGTGTTCCGCGTCCCGCCCGGCCGCGCGCACACCAGCCCGGTGGTCGCCACGGCGGAGCTTTCGATGGTCATGATCGATACTCGCGTCGGTCGCGTCGGCTGGCGGACGATCGCACGCGGCGAAGGTGAGGATCCCTGGACCGCGCTCACACGCGCCGTGAAGGCCCTCACCCCAGGATTGCCTTGACCAAGCGCGACGCCACGCTGATCCCGGGCGACGGCATCGGCCCAGAGATCACGGCCGCCACACTCCAGGTCCTCGAAGCCCTCGGCGTCGAATTCGAGTGGGATGAAGAGTACGGCGGCATGGCCGCAGTGGAGCTCGCCGGGACGCCGCTTCCCAACGCGACGCTCGACTCGATTCGCCGCACCAAACTCTGCCTGAAGGGGCCGCTGACGACGCCGGTCGGTGGCGGCTACCGCTCGGTCAATGTGGCGCTGCGGCAGGAGTTCGATCTCTACGCCAACGTCCGGCCGACGAAGACGATCGTTCCGGGCGGACGCTACGAGCACGTCGATCTCGTTATCATTCGCGAGAACACCGAAGGGCTGTACGTTGGTCTCGATCACACCTTCAAGATCGGCGGCGATCGTCGCGCGTTGGCGCAGGCAATGTCCATCGTGACACGCGAAGGGAGCGAGCGGATCGCGCGCTACGCATTCGAATACGCCAAGGCCCATGGCCGCAAGAAGGTCACGATCGTTCACAAGGCCAACATCCTCAAGGCGACGTCGGGGCTGTTTCTCGAGGTCGCCCGGCGCGTCGCTCAGCAATACGCCGGCACGATTGCGAGCGACGACAAGATCGTCGACAACACCGCGATGCAGCTCGTCATGAAGCCCGAACAGTTCGACGTGATCGTGACGACGAACCTGTTCGGGGACATTCTCTCGGACGAAGCCGCTGGTCTGGTCGGCGGGTTGGGCCTCGCGCCCGGGGCCAACATCGGGACGCACGCGGCGATCTTCGAGCCGGTACACGGGTCCGCTCCCGACATTGCGGGGAAGGGAATCGCCAACCCGTCGGCGCAGATGCTCGCGGCCGCGATGATGCTCGACCACATCGGAGAGCTCGAAGCCGCCAAACGGCTGCGGTGTGCGATCGAGGCGACCATCGTTACCGACAACGTCCGGACGCCGGACCTGGGAGGTCGTGTTGCTACGGCCGAGTTCGCCCGCGCCGTGGTTAAGCGGGTCCGGGCCTAGTCACCCGTGCGCCAAGTGTGGCGAGTACACGGCCGGGATCGCGATCGGCGGCCTGTGCGCCAACTGCACGCGCCTGCTGCAGCGGAGGGCCACGCGGGTGGCACGGCTGGTCGCCATCGGCACGACTCTACCCCTTGCGGTGTATGTCGCGTTGACGATGCCCGTGGAGCGGACGGCGCGGATGGTGGCGGCGGCAGGTGTGCTCCTGTGGTACGTCTGCACGTTTCTCATTGCCAAGCGCGTCACATTGGAGTGGCTGAAATGACTCGGTGCGCGGTGCGCGGAGCGTGGTGCACGGGAATTCTGCTTGCTGTGGGCACTTCGCTCGCAGCGCAAACGTCGCTTTCTATTTATCGAGATGGTCGCGTGGTGGTGCGGCGCACACTGTCACAAGCGCTCCAACAGGGACGCAATGGGCTCACGCTGCGGGTCGAGTCGCTCGATCCGGCGACGCTCTTTTCTCCTGACACCGCAGTCTCCATCACCTCCGCAACCGTGCGTTATCCGAGCACATCGGCCGATGCGTTGGCGCGAGCGGTTGGTCAAACGCTCTCGTTCGTTCGCGCCAAGGGGGACACCGTTCGCGCGACGGTGGTCCGCGCCGATCCGCCGCAGTTCAGACTTTCCGACGGGCGGCTGCTGCTCGTACTTCCCGGCGAACCGCTGTTTCCCGCGGAGCTCGTGAGAACCGCACCCGAAGCGCAGCTCGTGGTGGATGCGTCGCGCGCGCGCCAGCGCACGGAGATCGCGTACGTCGCCCAAGGGATGACGTGGGAGGCGTTGTACCAGGTGATACTGCTGGGTGCCAGGTGTCAGGTGTCAGGGATGGCGACCGTCACGTCCCAGGCGTTGCGCGTGGACAGTGCGGAGATGCAGCTCGTCGCGGGAGCGATCCGGCGCACGCGGCAGCGTGCGATGCCGGAATACGCCGCGCGAGCTCAGTTCGGTGTGGTGGCGATGGACCGCGCGGGGATAGAGGGGATGGGAGAGGAAGCGGTCGGCGAGACGCATGTCTATCAGCTGCCGGGCCGATTCACCATCGAGCCCAACGTCCCCGTCGCGGCCGCGCTGTTCCCGCGCAGCTCAGCCCCCGTCACCCAGGAGCTCGTGGTCCCCGGTGTGCTGCCGTGGCGCGGGTGGATCGGGCAGAGTCCGGAGCCCAACCGCGTTCCGGTGCAGGTCTGGTACACGATCAAGCGCGCACCCAAGACCGCGTTCGGCGACCGCCCGCTCCCCGCCGGAACCGTGCAGCTTTATCAGGCCGATTCCAGCGGCCGCGTGCAGCTCATTGGCGAGGCCTCGAACGATCACACCGCGCCGGGCCGCGATCTGCGGCTGCAGTCGGGCGATGCCTTCGACATCACCGTCGAGCGGGTGCAGACCGATTTCAATCAAGAGCAGCTCCCTGCGCCGCGGCGGGATCAGCCGCCCCGCCAGCGCGCCACTGCGTCGTATCGCGTCACGATCGCCAACGCCAAGAGCACGGCGGTGACGGTCGACGTCCGTGAGGCGCGGTTCGGCACCTGGAAAATCGTGGAGAGCAGCCTGCCGGCCGAGAAGCTCTCCTCGACCGAAGTGCGGTTCCGCGTACAAGCTCCGGCCGGCGGCGAGGCGACTTTGACTTACACTGTGCAGATTGAGTCATGACGATTCAGATCGCTCACATTGGCGACATTCACTTCGGCGGCGTGGCGGACATTCAGGTCGTCGAGGCGCTGGAACGCGCGCTCCCCGATCTGCGTCCTGATGCCGTCGTCATCGCGGGAGATCTCTCGCAGCGCGCGCGTCACGGCGAATTCCAGCGCGGCCGGGCGTTCACTAATCTCGCGCGTGAGACCGCCCCCGTGCTCGTGATTCCGGGAAACCACGACGTCCAGTGGTGGCGCCGGCCGTTCATTCCCTTCAGCAAGGACGCCGTCTACCAGAAGTACCGCAGGTACTTCGGCGCCGATCTCACGCCCACGCTCACGATCCCCGGTGGAGCGGTCATTGCGTCGGCACTCACAGCACATGGCGTTGCCTGGGGATCGCTCACGCTGAGCCCGCGGGACATTGCGGTGAAAGGACATTTGCCCAAACGCGAGGTGGAGCGCGTTCAGTCGGTGTTCGCGCAGGCCGAGCCCGGCCTCGCGCGTGTCCTCGTCCTGCACCACAACGTGATGCGCGGTCGGTTATCGTATCGCATGGGCCTATCCCGCTGGAGAACGGCGCAGCGGCGCATCGTCGCGGCCGGCGCCGACGTGGTGCTGTGCAGTCACGACCATCAGGAGAGCGTCGAGCATCTCGACGGCAAGGTCGTCGTCTCGACTGCGGGCACGCTGTCGACGCGGTCGCGGGGCGAGCGCCCCGTGTCGTTCAACGTTGTCACGATCGACCCGACGGCGATCCAGGTGACGTTTTTCCGCTGGGATGCGAGTAGACTGCGGTTCCAACCGTCGGACACGGCGGCTTTTGCGCGTCGCAAGAGCGACCCCGCCATTCCACGCACCACGCCGGTTCCGGTGGAACAAGCCTAGCTCCGACGCCAAGGGGGCTATTCCTGGTTAGTTTTGGAGCCCCGGGGCCACGAGCGCCGCGGGCAATCAGACACCTACACCAGGATCCGCATGGCACCGAAGTTCACCGGCGTCGATTTCTATCAGGTAGACAGCCTCTTCTCTGAAGAAGAGCGCGCCATTCGCGACACGGTCAGGGACTGGGTCGACGAAAACCTCATCCCGGTCATCGGCGAAGCGTACGTCGCGGGCAAGTTCCCGAAACAGCTCATTCCCGGCATGGCCGATCTTGGTCTGTTCGGCGCAAATCTCCCGGAGGATTACGGCTGCGCCGGCCTGAACAACGTCGCCTACGGGCTGATCATGCAGGAGCTCGAGCGTGGCGACTCAGGCGTGCGGTCCTTCGCGTCCGTGCAGGGCGCGCTCGTGATGTACCCGATCTACACCTTCGGCTCTGAAGAACAGAAGAAGCAATGGCTGCCGCAGATGGCGAGCGGCAAGGTCATCGGCTGCTTCGGTCTGACCGAGCCCGACTACGGGTCCAATCCCGCCGGCATGATTACGGTCGCCAAAGAGACGAAAGACGGCTGGGTGCTGAACGGCGCGAAGATGTGGATCACGAACGGGTCGACGGCACAGGCAGCCATCATTTGGGCGAAAGCTGGAAAGCTCGATGATCCCAATGCGATTCGCGGCTTCATCGTCCCGACCGACACGAAGGGGTTTTCCGCAAAGGACCAGAAGGGCAAGCTGTCACTGCGCGCGAGCGACACCAGCGAGCTCGTGCTGCAGGATGTGCACGTTCCCAAAGACGCGCTGCTTCCCAAATCGGGTGGGCTGAAGTCGCCGCTGATGTGCCTCACCGCGGCGCGCTACGGGATCGCCTGGGGCGCCGTGGGTGCGGCGATGGCGTGCTACGACGAGGCCGTGAGCTACTCGAAACAGCGCGTGATGTTCGGCAAGCCAATCGGCGGCTTCCAGCTGCAGCAGGCGCGCCTGGCGGACATGCTGACGGAAATCACCAAGGCGCAGCTGCTCTGCGTGCAACTCGGTCGCCTCAAGGATGACGGCAAGTCCACGCCGCAGCAGGTCAGTCTGGCCAAGCGCAACAACGTGGACATGGCTACCGACATCGCCCGCGAGACGCGCCGCCTCCTTGGCGCCAACGGCATCCTGGCCGAGTACCAGGCGATGCGGCACCTCGCAAACCTCGAATCGGTGTACACCTACGAGGGCACGCACGACGTCCACACCCTGATCCTGGGTCAGGAGATCACGGGCATATCGGCCTTCAACTAGAAACCACGTTGCCGGCCAACACGTTATGACAGCCATGAATCTGGCGCTGCTCCTCGTCCTTGCGCAGACTCCCACGCTCGTCGACATACGCGACCTCTCCCCGAGGGAGCACCGGGTCGCCGGTTTCGTGCTCGATGCCCCTCAGGAGCTGCGAATCACCGCGGTCGGCGCCGAGCCATGGCCTGATCGGCTGCGCGAGCGCAGCGATGACGAGTGGCAGGACGATGAACAGACGACTTGGCCCGCGGCGGCATGGATTCTCAACGCGAAGACGCGCACGGTAGTGTGGGATCTGCGCGCCGCCGAGACACGCCGGGAATCGAACGGCTTGCGCCGATTCTCCGGCACGGTGGCACTGCCGGCCGGGGTCTACGAAGTGCATTACGCGTCCTACGCTGAAGCGTCGGTCAACTTCGTCGGCGCCGAGAATTACAACTTGGGCGACATCGTGCGCATGACACGCCGGGCCAAGACCGGCGGGCCGTACGTGGAGAATGGCGCGTATAAAGAGTTCGCGATGACGATCGCCGGGCCTGGCCGGCAGATATCCGACGACCGGCTGGAAGAGGCACGCGCCGCGTTCAACGCGACCGCCATTGCCGTTGTGCGAGCCGACCCCAATGGCACGGAGCGACTCGGCTTTGAGGTGACTCGGCCCACCAATGTCGAGGTTTACGCGGTGGGCGAATTGGGGCGCGACGACCGCGGATCCTTCGATTACGGCTGGATCGTGAACGCGACTACCCGCAAGCGCATCTGGACCATGACCTACGACAACACCGAGCCCGCCGGCGGTGCGTCCAAGAATCGCGTCGCGCACGAGATGCTGCGTCTGCAACCGGGGCGTTACGTCGCCTACTTCGCGAGCGACGAGACGCACGGGCCGGAAGACTGGAACCAAGTACCGCCCACCGATCCCGCGTCATGGGGTCTGACACTCAAGGTCGCTGATCCCTCGGCGCGCGCGACGGTCAAGAAGTACGACTATCAGCCCGTACCGGAGGGTCAGACGATCGTCTCGCTGATCGGCATCGGGGATCACCAGCTGCGCTCGGAGGGATTCACGCTCAAGCGCCCGATGGACGTCCGCATCTATGCGATCGGCGAAATGAGCGGTGACCAAATGGTCGACTACGGGTGGATTGTGGATGCAACGAGCCGCAAACGCGTGTGGACCATGACCGCCGACAATTCGGAGCCCGCGGGGGGAGCGGACAAGAATCGCGTGTACGATGCGGTGGTGCGCCTGACCCCCGGCAACTACCTGGTCAATTACCGCACCGATGACTCCCACTCGTACAAAGACTGGAATGCGGCTCCGCCGCCCGAGCAGCGCTACTGGGGTGTGAGTGTGTTTCCGGCAAGCGGGCGGTTGAATCGCAACGATGTCGCCAAGTACGAGCGGTCGCGCCCCAGCGGCGACGTCATCGCAAAGCTCGCTCCTCTTGGTGACGACGAAAACGCACGTGCGTCGTTCGAGCTTCCGGCCACGACTCGCGTTCAGGTCTACGCGCTGGGCGAGGGTCGCGATGGCGAGATGTTCGATTATGGCTGGATCGAAGACGTCAACGGCCGTACGGTCTGGAAAATGAGATTCGAGGACACGGAGCCGGCAGGCGGCTCGGAGAAGAATCGAGTGTTTGAAGGCACAATCACCCTGCCTGCTGGATCCTACGTCGTGCACTACGCTTCCGACGGCTCGCACTCGTACACGAGCTTCAACGACGATCCCCCCGACGATCCCATCGCGTGGGGCATCACTGTGTTCCGAACGAGGAACCGCTAGCTTAGCTTTTCCCCCCATGAAAATTGTGTGCTGCATCAAGCGAGTCCCCGATTCGGAGACACGCGTCAAGATCGCGGCCGACGGTAAGAGTCTCGACGAGTCGAGTGTGAAGTTCGTCATGAATCCCTACGACGAGTTCGCCGTCGAGGAGGCGCTGCGCCGGAAGGAAAAGGCCGGCGCGGGTGAGGTCGTGGTAATCAGTGTCGGCCCGGCCGCGGCGCAGGAAACGATCAGAACCGCGCTGGCGATGGGCGCCGACCGCGGCATTCTGCTGCAGGCCGACAGCATTCCCGCCGATCCATACGAAACTGCCAAGCTGATTGCGGCCGAGCTGAACCCCGGCACCTGGGACCTGATTCTTTTCGGCCGCATGGCCATCGACGACTACAACCATCAGGTCGGTGTGATCGTCGCGGAGCTGCTCGGTCTCCCGTGCGTGACGGCGATATCCCATCTCGATCTCGAGGGAGCGAAGGGAGTTGCGGAGCGCGAGATCGAGGGGGGCATCGAGGTCGTCGAGTTCACCCTGCCCGCGGTGCTCACCATCGACAAGGGCCTGAACGAGCCGCGTTATCCCGCTCTCAAGGGCATCATGGCCGCCAAGAAAAAACCGCTCGACGTGAAGCCGGTACAGGCTGGACCGGGTGGCGTCGAGGTCGCTGCGCTCACACCGCCGCCGGACCGGAAGGAAGGGAAGATCGTGGGCGAAGGCGTCGGAGCTGTCGGCGAGCTGGTCCGGTTGCTGCGCGAGGAAGCGAAGGTCCTATGAGCGCGGTCCTCGCGGTGCTTGAGCAGCGCGGCGACGCCCTGCGGAAAGTGTCGTATGAGGTCGTGACGGCCGCAAAGCGCCTGGGCGGAACGATCGAAGCCGTCGTGTGCGCGACGGGAGGGGGGGGGGCCGTGCAGGGAGCCGAACAGCTCGGCAAGTTCGGCGCCGATAAGGTCGTGACGCTGACCAATCCCTCGTTCGCAAGGTACGATCCCGAAGGATCTGCCCAGGCGCTGGCCGACCGGGTCCGGCAAGGGGGATATCAGGCGGTAGTGTTTGCGGCGAGCGCCACAGGCAAGGACCTCGCGCCACGCGTCGCGGCCAAGCTTGGCGTCGCCCTCGTTGCGGACATCACGGAGCTTGCCGCCGAGGGTGGTGCTATAGTGGCGACCCGCCCGGTGTACGCCGGCAAGGCTCTCCAGAAAGTGAAGGTCCGCGCGCAGCCGGCGGTGCTCTCAGTGCGGCCGAGTGTCTTCACACCCGTCGAGCGTCCCAAAGCTGGTGCAGCGGAGACTATTGCCGTCGCTATCTCACCGAGCCGGGTCGTCGTCCGGGAAGTGAAGGCGGCGCCGGAGGGAACGCTCGACGTCGCGGAAGCGCAGGTAATCATCTCCGGCGGCCGAGGGCTGAAGGAGCCCGCGAATTTCAAGGTGCTCGAGGACTTGGCGCGCGCGTTTGGGGGTCGCGCAGCTGTCGGTGCGTCTCGCGCGGTCGTGGATGCCGGGTGGCGCGCCCACGCCGATCAAGTCGGACAAACGGGCAAGACGGTCAGTCCGTCGCTCTACATCGCGGTAGGTATCTCCGGCGCCATCCAGCATCTGGCCGGGATGCGCACCTCCAAGGTCATCGTCGCGATCAACAAGGATAAGGACGCTCCCATCTTCAAGGTGGCTGACTACGGCGTGGTCGGGGATCTCTTCGAGATCGTGCCAAAGCTCGCCGACGAGATCCGAAAGCTGCATGGCTAAACGAGTGGGGAGTGGGGAGTGGTTCGTTCCGGCGCAGTATCAACCTGTGCTGCCACTGGACAAGCTCATCGTTCAAGAAGGATCTGCAGGCGCGGGCGACACGATGGAGCTGGACGTGGTCATCGTCGGTGCGGGACCGGCGGGGCTGTCCTGCGCGATCGAGCTCGCCAAGCTGGCGAAGGCCGACGGCTCCGAGCTGAACGTGGGCGTGCTGGAGAAGGCGGACGCGTTGGGCGAGCACTCGCTCTCGGGCGCCGTCGTCAATCCCCGCGCGTTTCGCGAATTGTTTCCCGATCTGAAAGACTCGGACTTCCCATTCCGGACTCAGGTATCGAAGGAATCCGTCTATCTCCTGACCGCCGGCTCCAAGATTCGACTCCCAACGCCGCCATCGATGCGCAATCACGGGAACTATGTGGGCTCGATCTGCGAGATCGTCCGGTGGCTGGGCGCCAAGGCGGAAGCGCTCGGCGTGAACCTGTTCACGGGCTTTCCGGCGGCGCAGCTCCTGGTGCGCGGACATGCCGTCGCCGGAGTGCGGACCGCGCCCGCCGGCCTCAGTCGCGACGGCACGCCGACGGCTGGCAGCTCGGCGCCGAACGATCTGACCGCGAAAGTCACGGCGCTCGCCGGCGGCACGCGCGGGCTCCTGGCGCAGGCGTGGTGCGAGTGGCGGCACGTGCCGTCGCTGAACCCGCAAATCTTTGCGCTGGGGGTCAAAGAGCTGTGGGAAACAAAGCAGCCGCTCGACCGGGTGATTCACACCTTAGGGTGGCCGCTGCCGACCGACGCGTTCGGCGGCAGCTTCATCTATCCGCTGGAGCCGAATCTGGTCGCGCTCGGACTAGTGGTCGGCCTCGATTATCGGGACGCCGGTCTCGATGTGCACGTCCTGCTGCAGCGCTTCAAGGAGCATCCGTTGCTGCGGTCGTTGCTCGCGGGCGGCGACATGGTGGAGTGGGGCGCGAAGACCATTCCGGAAGGAGGGTACTTCTCGCTGCCCGAACGCCGGGCGGGCGATGGCGTCGTGTTGCTGGGCGACGCCGCCGGGTTCGTGGACGTCCCCTCCCTCAAAGGGATTCATTACGCGATGCAGTCCGGCATCTACGCCGCGCGGGCGATCTTCCAAAGTCTAAAGACCGGAGCCTCGCTGGCTGAGTACGACCAGTTGATTGCGAGCTCGTATGTTGCCGACGACCTCCATCGCACGCGCAACATGCGCCTGGCGTTCCGTGACGGCTTCTATCTGGGTGGGTTCCAGGCCGCGCTTATGACGCTGACGGGAGGCCGGTTTCCGGGTGGCCGCTATCGCATGCATGCGGATGCCCAGGTGGCAAGAACCCCGGGCTTGGGTCCGGGGTCAGAAGGGCCGGTCGGCATCAGTAAGGTCGATGCTGTATTCAAGTCGGGCAATGCCACGCGCGACACGATCCCGAGCCACCTCATCACCAACTCAGACGTACCGCCCGAGGTCGCGCGGTTCTATGCGCACATGTGTCCGGCAGGAGTCTACGAGGTTACGGATGGCGGCCTGCGGATCAACGCGCCCAATTGCGTGGATTGTAAGGCGACGGACGTGCTGGGTCCCCGCTGGACGCCGCGTGAGGGAGGCAGCGGACCAAAGTACAAACGCATGTAGTATCCGAGCTACGTACGCCCAGTGACCACTTCTTGAAAATAGCGGCGTGCCCGCTCCGCTAATTGTGCCGTGGAGAGTGGCAGGTTCCGCGTGACCCACAACATCGTGCGCTGTCCGCTCGGGAAGCGTCGCGCACCGTCATGGTTCGTCATTCCCGCCATCTGTGACAGCGTGATTCCAAAAATCTCTTTGCTGGCGCGGTCGAGGGCCACGCCGAAGTGCTCGTCGTCTTCGGTCCCGAGAATGTCGGAGTGGGCGGGGCCGACGTCCTCGAGCGGGCCGGCGTACGACTCCGCGCGCTGGGTGTCCAGCCCGTAACCGCAGTACAGCGCGAAACTGTGGAAGCCCGCGAGCGTATTCCATAGGTTCTCGAGTCGAATCGCTCCCTCCGTATTGCCTTCTCTCCACAGGATACTGCCCATCTCGACGAACACCCGGATGCCGCGGCCGGACGCCTCGACGCGCGCCAGTATCGGCATCATGGTGCTGCGGAAGCGGGGCCATTCGGGAACACCGTCGGGCATGAATGCCGCCAGGAGCTGGGCGGCGTCGATGAGGTCGAGCTGACCCGAGCGAGAGAGAGCTTCCAGGTTAACCCGGTCTTCAGTGAGACGCGTCACGAGCCGATCCCTGAGCTCGGGAGTGGCGATCACGATGACGCTATTGCTGTGGCGAATCCCACTCTGGAGAAACGAGGCGATCGATTCGGTCAGCGAATCGCTGGTGCGATGAAACTGCGCGAAATGTCGGCCCGCGGGCGCGTCGGCCAGAAGGGCCACGGCCTAGTCCAATGAAGCGTCGTAGTAACGACGTGCCCGCGCCAGCAGGCCGGTCGATGCAGAGGGCAGGTTTCGCTTCACCCAGAGCATAGTCCGTTGGCCGCTGGGAAAACGATATTCGCCGCTGTTGCGATGCGAGAGACCGATCATGTCGGACAGCGGCGAGCCTAACATGTCGCGGCTGGCGGCGTCGAGCGCCACGCGGAAACGCTCGTCGTCCTGCGTGCCGATGATGTCCGAGTGGGTTCGCCCGATATCCTCGAGCGGGCCGTTGTAGGCATGGTCGTGATGCACGTCGAGCATGTAACTGCAGAACAACGCGAACGGATACAGGCATGCGAGCTCGTTCCAGTATTCCTCGAGCGCGATGGCGGCTCCCTGCTTTCCTTCCTGCCACAACACATTCACCATCTCGCCATACGCCCGGGTCGTTCCGCGCCCGAACGCCTGTACCCGCTCGAAAACGGCGCCCAGGGAACGCCGGAAATCTTCCCAGAGCGGTACGTCATTGCACATGAACTTCCGCAGCGTCAGCTCGGCATCGTGCAGCTCGAGCTGGCCGCTCTTGAGAAAGCGACCAGGATCGAGATCCTGCTCGCGCAGGCGCTCGATGAACAGCTCGAGGTGCGCCGGCGTCGCGATCACAACAACTCCATTGCCGCGCCGCAGGCCCGTCTCCACATACAGCGTGACGGCTTCCGTGAGGGCCTGCGGGTCGCGGTGCAGCTGAGCGAAGTGCCGGTTGACGGGAGCTTCGATCAGCAGCGGACTGACGAGCGAGTTAGTCATTGGAAACGAACAGTAGGAGATGACAATTCGAGCAACAATCAATCCAACGAGGCAAACACACGGCGGTCGTCCTCCTCCCGACAGACTAGTCCCTTGGGGGGAATTGCGCAAAACTGAGCTTGATGCCGTCCAGGATGAACTGCACGGCGATCGCCGACAACACGAGACCCATGAGTCGGGTCAGGATGCGCATACCGGTCTGGCCCAGCCGCCGCTCGACGAGCGACGCCGCCGACAGTACGAAGTAGCTGAGCAGCGCGGTGAGAAAGATCGAGACGTAAACCGCTGCGGTCGCTGCCGTCGATTTCGCGCCGAGCGCGAGCACCATCACGGTGGAGATCGCTCCGGGCCCCGCGAGCATCGGTACGCCGAGGGGCATGATCCCAATGTCGTCTTTTTGAATGCCTTCGGCGGTCTCGATTGGTGTCTCGCGCTGCTGGCTGCGCCGCGCCTGCACCATGTCGAGCGCATTCAGGCCTATGAGCACGCCGCCCGCGATCTTGAATGCCCCGATGGTAATCCCGAAGATCTTGAAGATCATGCTGCCGCCCAAGGCAAACGCCGTGAGCGTAATGGCGCAGGTCCACGCGCCGCGCCGCGCGAGCACGCGCCGCTGCGGCGGCGAGTCGCGTGTCGTCATCGCAAGGAAGGTGGGTATGACCGCGAACGGGTCGACGATGAAGAAAACCGACGTGAAAATCAGGAGCAGGTCCATCACGCGGCCGCTCATGGCGTGCGATCCGTCAGAGCGCTACCTGAACGACGCGATCCTTCCCCATCTTCTTGGCGTCGTACATGGCCTGGTCGGCCCGCCGCAGCACGTCGTCGGTGCTGGCATCGGTCGACGTGCACGACACGACGCCGATACTCGCCGTCACGTTCGGCGTTCCCTGGAACACATTGCGGAGTCCGGCGACGAGCCGTTTGGCGGCGGCATCCGCGAGCTGTGCGTCAGTCTCCGGCATCAGCACGGCAAACTCGTCGCCGCCGAGTCGGCCGACGATATCCGAGTGCCGAACGGACGACCGCATCGCGTCGGCGACGAGCCGCAGCACCGCGTCCCCCGTTTGATGCCCGTGCGAGTCGTTGATGATCTTGAAGTTGTCGAGATCCATGTACAGCAGCGCCAGCGGACGCGGATAGCGCCGGTTGCGGTCCAACTCCTCACCCAGCCGGTCGGCAAAGGCACGCGCGTTCAGCACGTTGGTTAACTGATCCTGGATGACGAGCTGGGCGAGTTGGGTCTGGCTGCGTCGCAAATTCCGCAGCCCCGCGATCGCCACGGCAAGGACGGCAACGTAGGCGCCAGCGTTGGCAATGCGCCACGGCAGCGGCGTGTCTAGGGGCATCTGGTCGAGCGCCACAGTTTCGCGCAGCGCGATCGACGCGACCCCGAATACAATGCCCCAAATGAGGCCGTCGGTCCACGTCACCAGCAAGACCGGGATGACATAGAGGATGCCGAAACGGGCCGTCGGAGGGGTGGCGCTGTTCCCCCAGTAGACCAGCATCGTGAGCAGCACGTAGCCCACGAGCCGGAGCACGCGCCCGACCGTCGAGGGGCCCGCCATCAATAGGGGGCGTCCGCGACGTGCTGAGGATCGTCCAGGACCAGGGCCTGCAGCGCTGTGCCGGCTGGCACCGCCTGCATTTCGGCTGGGACGATGAGCAGAGCGTTCGCGCGTACCATGCTGGTGAGAATGCCCGACCCCTGCGGTCCTGTCAAACGTGCCTCTCCATCCTCTACTATAACGCGCAGGAAGTGACGCAGCTTGGGCCCCAGCGTCACCGGATCGCGCACCACGACCGGAACCGTCCGGCGAAACGGCAGGCGATGGCCCTGCATCCGCCGGATTGCGGGGCGCACGAACAGCTCGAACGTGACCATCGTGCTCACGGGATTGCCCGGCAGGCCGAGCCAGGGGATGCTGCCGATCATGCCGAATCCCACGGGTGCACCTGGGCGCATCGCAATGCGCCACAACTTGAGCTCACCGCCCATCTCCTGGAGCACGTCGCGTACGAAGTCGTGCTCGCCCACGCTCACGCCCGCCGTCGTCACGATGAGGTCTGCTCGCGTTGCTCCTGCAAGGTGTTCTCGGAGACTTTCCTTGGTATCTCGCGCAATCCCCAAATCGAGAGGCTCGGCGCCGGCGCGGCGAATAAGGGCGTCGAGAGTGTAGGAATTGGAGCTCGCGATCTTGCTGCCCGCGAGGATTTCCTCGCTGCGGTCCAGGTCCACGATCTCATCGCCCGATCCCAGATAGGCGATGCGCGGCGCGCGGTGAACGCGCACGATGCTGTGCGCGATGGATGCGAGCACGCCGAGCTGAGCCGGCCCCAGTGCTGCGCCCGACTCCAACACGACGCTGCCCTTTTTGATGTCCTCGCCCCGGCGACGAATGTTCTTCCCGGCATCGCGGGCGTTCTTGATCGTCACGGCGCCGTTCCCGGGCTGCGTGTCCTCCTGTCGGATCACCGTATCGGCGCCTTCGGGCAGGGGTGCGCCCGTGAAGATCCGAATCGCCTGCCGCGGTCCGATCGTCTTGCTGGGAAATTGGCCGGCGGCCACGGTTTCAATGACAGCGAGATCGGCGCCGCCTTCCGTGAGGTCCCCGCTGCGGACCGCGTAGCCATCCATCGCCGAGTTGTCCCAGGGCGGCAAATCGATGGGGCTGGTGATGTCTTCGGCCAGTACTGTGTCGAGCGCGGCGCGCAAAGACCGGCGCTCCGGTAGGAGCGGCTGGAAATGGCTGATGATGAGGCGCGCCGCTTCGGCGGGGGTCATGGTGGGAGGATCTTGGCGCGGTCCCACGCGAGGTTGGCCAGCGTCACCAGCCACGCCGTGTCGCTGAAGCGAAACACCGGAAACGGCGCGCGAAGCGCGGCGTCGTCCGTCACCATCGCGATCCAATCGCCGGGGTCGTGCACGGCCGGATCGAAGATCGGTTTGGGTCCCGCAACGGTGCGATACACTTCGATCTTGGGAAGCGGAGCCCGCTTGAACCCTTCCGCGAGCACGATATCGGCGCCGCCGAGATAGCGCCGCGCCAGGGTGATGGGATCGGATTCAGCCGGCGTGCGCTCGAAGAGGACGCGCTGGCCCGGCGCTTCCATCAGCACGCGCTCCGCCTTCCCTTCGTGCCAATGCCGCCAGGTGTCTTTCCCTTTCTGATCCATATCGGCGGGGTGCGTGCCGTGCTTGAGCGTCATCACTCGGAACTTGCGACGCACGAGCTCCGCCGCGAGCGCGACGAGAAACGTCGTTTTGCCCGCGTTCTTGAGCCCAATGATCGAGATCATGCGCGTTGCTGCCACATCGCCTCCGCCCGCTCCAGGTCCGCCGGGGCGTTCACATTGAAGAACAGCTGCGCAGGGTCGCCGAACTCCCTGACTCGAGCGAGGGAGACGATACCGACGCGCACGTCGGGGTGGAAGGAGATGGCCCGCAAGTCGCCGGCGGCAAGCCGCTTCTCGATGGCGGGGCCGCAGGCCGGTCCGTAGACGGCGCAGAGCGGCTCCAACCCGCGCCGCCCCGAGCTCTCCGGAAGGACAGCATCATAGCCGCCGTCCTCGAACAGGTCGACGAGCGAGCGGAGTAGGGGACCCGTCAAAAATGGCATGTCCCACGCCGCGCACAGGACCGCACCCGCGCCCCCGGTGACGGCGGTGTAGATGCCTCCGAGCGTGCCAAACCCGGGACGCGCGTCCGCGATCGTGTCGAGTTCGGGTCGCCAGGTCGCGGCATCAGGTGCGTTGGCGATCAGGATCGGCATGTCTTTGACTACCCAGGCGATGGCGTCGACCACTCGATCGAAGATGCGCTTGCCACCAACCTCGAGCAGACCCTTGGGAATCCCGCCGTACCGGCTCGCCGCCCCGCCGGCCAGCACCGCTCCGCGCAACTAGTAGCGCCTGCCGCGTGCCTTCTCGAGCACCACGTCCAGTCCCAGCGTGATGGAGAAGTGGTGATAGCTCTTGACCTCGGTCGGTGCGAGTAACGAGGCGGGATCGGCCGCACGCGTCACGCGCTCGAACGAGCTGATGGCGTCGCGCGCTTCGAGGCGGATCTGGTAGCCGCCGTTCCGGCCCAGGGGTTGAGTGAATCCGACGGCGAGACCGAACATCGGCCCGCTGCTGCGCGGTGAGGGATCGTCGATGAACGCCAGCTGCTGGGCACCAAGAGTTGTCGTGAAATAATTGCCGATCACCGCAACGGAACTGTGCGGCGTCGTGACGATGCCGATGTTTCCGCGTGCATACGGGCTGAGTGACCGGCTGGAGGCAGCGCGCACCGTGGCGCCGAGATAAAGACTGATCGAGCCACCCGTGCCGGAGCGCGATGTGACATCGCTGCAGACCTGCTGGTTCTTGTTCTCGGAGTCAGGATGAAACGCGCCGGTACAGCCGTCATCGTACGGCAGGCCGAGGTAGGAGATCTCGGCGTGCAATCCGAAATGCGGGGAAAGGAAATAGGTCGCGGACGCCCCCACGACGATGCTCGACGTGACTTCGCGCCGCAGACTGACCGTGTCCCTGACCCCGGTAGGCAATCCCGTCCCACCGTCGATGATCTCGACTGGTTGGATGGGAACATCCCAGAGTGAGTGACCGCTCACCGCACCGCCGAGAATCGTCAGTACAAGCTGCGAGCGCGAAGGAGTTTGCGCGGCAGCGCCGGACACGCAGAGCAACAGCACGAGTGCGCACGCGCCAGGTTTCATCGGACCTCGAGGTGACTGTGTTCGACGGCCAGGCAGCGATCCATGACGAAAGGGATTCCAGCGGCCGCGGCGCGCGCTGCTGCCGCGGCGTCCACCACGCCCTGCTGCAGCCAGATCAATTGCGGGTGAGTCGCAATTGCGTCATCCACCACGCCGCCCGCATGCTCGCTCCGCCGAAAGACATCGACGATGTCGATCGCGTGATCGCGCGCCGCTGCAGCAAGGTTGGGATAGCTCTTTTCACCAAGGAGAGTGTCGTATCCCGGATTGACCGGCACGATCCTGTACCCAGCCCGCTGGAGATAGCGCGCGACGGAGTGACTCGGCCGATGCGGTTTTGGAGACAACCCCACGACCGCGATCGTGCGCGCGCGCAGCAGAACCGCGCGCAGCTCGTCCTCGGATATCATCATGCATCGGGCCGGTGGACGTGAGGCGTGCCGCTGACGGCGCGGCCCACCAGTATCATGCCCGAGCGGCGCGCAATCGTCACCGCCAAGGTCGACGGGACGCTGGGCGTGGCGACCCAAGCGAGGCCCGCACGTGCTGCCTTGAACGCGAGCTCGGCCGAGATGCGACCGGTCACCAGCAAGCCACGTGCGACGATCGAGCTGCGTGCGAGCACCGCGGCGCCGATGACCTTGTCGACCGCGTTGTGGCGTCCGATGTCCTCGGCGTGGAACAACAGCGCCGTCCCGTCCGTGAGCGCGGCAGCATGAATGCCGCCGGTCTCGTTGTAACGCGCGCCGCTCGCGAATAACTGCTTGAACAGAGTACGAAGCGTTTCGGGCTGGGGGGCCTCACCGCGTGCGGCGGGAGGAGTGTGTGCCATGGCATTGGGGTCCGCGAGCATGGTCGCAACGGCCCCGCAGCCCGATGCGAGTACACGCGTGCGGTTCTCACCTTTTATCTGCGCGACGCGCTCGGGCTTCACGTCGGCCCAGAAGCCGAGGTCCGGCGCGCACGGCCGCAGCTGCACGAGATCGTCGAGCGATGCGATGTATCCCTCGCCGTGGAGCCAGCCGACGGCGAGCTCCTCCAGCTGGTCGGGCGTGCACATCCACGTCACCGCCGGTTCGCCATTGACTTCGAGCCAGACCGGCCATTCTTCCACCACGGCCGAGTCGGCCTGCATGCGACCCCTACGGTTCGCCGTAGTATTCGGAATAGAGGTTCGCTCCCTCCCGCACGCGCACACGGTGCAGCGCCACGCCGGCCGGCAAGCCCGCCTCGACGAGCCGTTCCCACACGTACACCGCGAGCCCTTCGCCGGTCGCGAGCCACGTGCCCGCGCCAAAGGCGGCGATGTCGTCGTTGATGTGCCGGCCGTCAAATCGAGCGACCACTTCGCGCTTAAGCAACGCGTCGAGCGCTTTGAGGCCCATCACGCCGCCGCGCGTCGGGTCGAACCGGCCCTTCACCGTGACCTCACACTCATAAAGATGACTGTGGTCACGAGTCGCGCCGGCAAAGTCAGGCAGGTCGGGGAAGCGGTGCGTCGCCGTAAACTCCGCGACCCTCGTGAGATAGGCGATCGGCATCCTCTAGAATACGCGGACCGCCGTAGCCTTGAAAGAGAAGACCACTGGGCTGCCGGGGCCGAGCGCGAGATCGCGCGCCGCTTCAGCGGTGATCGTGGCGACGAGCTCGACGCCTCCGACATCGGCCCGTACCTGCACGCCGGCTCCCCGAAGCTCGATCGACATGCCAACGACACGCCCCCGGAGAACGTTGCGCGCCGATGACGCCAGCGGCTCACGGCTGACGAAGATGTCGGTGGGCGGAATCGCGAGCACGAGTGGGCCGTTTCGATCCGTCATGACCGCGAAGTCGACATTGCCGACGCGTACCTGCTTCACCCCTTCACCAGCCGGCAATTCGACGCGAAACAAGTTCTCCGGCGAGACGGAGGACAGTCGCCCTTCGGCGAGCACGCGAATGTCATTGGCCCAGCGGTAGGCGTCCTCCAGCTGATGCGACGCGATACAGGCCGCGAACGGCCGCTCGGCCCGCTCGGCGGCGAGCGCCCGATACAGCGCGCCCGCCGCGGCGCGGTCAGCGGAGCTTGCGGGCTCGTCGAGCAGGAGCACGTCGGTTCGCAGCACCAGCGCGCGTGCGACGGCGACGCGTTGCACCTCACCGTCGGACAGTTCGTGGCGACGACGATTCAGCAGGGATCCCAGTCCCAGCCGCTCCACGACGTCTCCGATCATGCCGCTTGCCGCCGAGTGCCGGATGTCCCGCACGCGCAGTCCATACTCGAGGTTTTCCCGCACCGTGCCGCGAAAGAGGACAGGTCGCTGCTCGACCAGCGTCACCCGGCGGCGGAGAGCGGACCGCTGTCGCGGGCTCACGGCGGTGCCCTCCCAGACCACGAACCCTTCTGTCGGTGTTTCGAGCAACGCCAGCAGCCGCAGGAGCGTGCTTTTGCCCGCGCCGTTGTGGCCGACCAGCCCCACGACGCCGGTCTTGGAGAGCGCGAACTGCTCGAAATCGAGCACCACGCGCCCCTCATAGCGGTGCCGCACGTAACGCAGCTCAACCACTGCCCCCCCGTCCTTGCAGCACCTGCAGCGCGATGTTCACGAGGAGCGCCAACGCCAGAAGTATGAGACCCAACGCGAGCGCCATGCCGAAATCGCCCTGTGACGTGTACAGCGCTACGGCCGTCGTCAGAGTGCGTGTGGAGCCGCGGATGTTGCCGCCGACGATCATTGCGGTGCCGATCTCCGCGACGACTTGACCGAACGCAGCCGTGATGACCGCGGCCAGCGCGAAGCGCGCCTCGCGCGTCACCGTCCACGCGGTGAGCCACGGTCCCGCACCCAGCGTTTCCGCGGTGCGGCGAATGCGCGGATCGACTCCCTGGATTGCAGCCGCCGACAGCGCAGCGGCGATCGGCAACGCCAGCACTACGTCGCCGACGACAATCGCCTGCCACGTGTACAGCCAGCCGATCTCGCCGAGCGGGCCGCGCCGCGACAGCATGCCATAGAGCAAGAGCCCGACCACGACGGTGGGAAAGGCCAGCGCGGTGTTGACGACGGTGAGCGCGGCGCGCCGTCCCCAGAAGCGGCGTGTCGCGAGAAAGTATCCGAGCGGCAGACCCAGAGCGCAGGAAATGACGGTGGCGACGACTGCAACCTTCAGCGTGAGAAGCGTGATTCCGTAGACTTCGGCATCACCGCCGGCGAGCAGATCCCAGGCCCGCCGAAACCCTTCGGCTAGAAACTCCATCCCGCACCGACGCTGAACCAGGGATGAATGATCCACTCAGTGCCATCATGGAGGACGGACAGCACGCGGGAACCGTCCGGGGCGGCCGATTGGAACGAGCGCGGATAACTCTCCTTCCAGAATACGAAGCGCGCGTCGCCGTTGAGCCACAGGTGTCGGAACAGATGCCAGCGCATGCCGGTGGCGCCGGTCACCGTAAACTTGGTGCCGAATTGGTAGCCGCTGCCGGTGGTGTCAGGCGGGGTCTCCGACTCGAACGCGAATCCGATCCCGGCGCCGACGTACGGGGCGAACCCCCGCCACGATTTCGGACCTGCGAGACGCAGGTGCAGCACCAGATCGGTGAGGACGACCGCCGTCTGTGCGGGCCCCGTCTTGCGATTGGGCGACGACGAGTCAGCCCCCGGGTTCAGGATGAAGCGGTCCCCCTGCAGATACGCCCCGTTGAACTGGAGCAGCAGTGTTTTTCCCGTCGGAATCTCGTATCGCACAGAAGCGCTGCGGGCGTTACTGAATGCGGCGTCCGCAGCTCCACGACTACCGTTGAACTCGCCCACAAGAAAGGACGGACCAGCGCGCAGCCTCACGTCGCGGTAGGGAGAGCTCGCGGGGTCGTGGCCGATTTGGGCGGAAAGTTGGACGGTTGGAATGCTGGAAAGAAACACTCCAATGCCTACACACAGTCCAACCTTCCAACCTTCCAACCGTCCCATCATCAGTCACTCTCCCTTAGATCTCGTCCCGTCATTTCCCGTGGCACTTCCACCCCAAGCAGATTCAAGATCGTTGGCCCGACGTCGCGAAGCGAGCCGCCGTTCCGCAGATGGGTAGGGCTGGCTCCGTCGCCCACGATGACCAGCGGCACAGGGTTCGTCGTGTGCGCGGTATGTGGACCACCTGTCGCCGGATCGATCATCAACTCGCAGTTGCCATGATCGGCCGTGATCAGCACCGTGGCCCGGGCGTCCTCTGCCGTTTTGAGCACCCGCACCAGGCACTGATCGACTGTTTCGACGGCCTTAACCGCGGCTGCCAATACCCCGGAATGCCCCACCATGTCCCCATTCGCGTAGTTACACAGAATGAAATCGTGTTCTTTGGCGGCAATGGCGCGGCAGAGGACGTCGGTGACGCCGGGGGCGCTCATCTCCGGCATGAGATCGTAGGTGGCGACTTTCTGCGACGGCACGAGCAACCGCTCCTCCCCCTTATACGGGGGCTCATACCCTCCATTAAAAAAGTAGGTAACGTGCGCGTATTTCTCGGTCTCGGCGGTTCGAAACATCGTCTTACCACGCTCCGCGAGGACCTCCGCGACGATGCGCGACAACACCATCGGCTCGAACGCGGCGGGGAAGGGGAGAGTCTCATCGTAGCGGGTCATCGTGACGAGCTTCACGCCGGGACGGCCGCCGACATCGAATCCGTCGAACCCCGGGGCGGCGAGCGCACGCACGATCTGGCGCATGCGATCGGCGCGATAGTTGAAGCAGAAGATGCCGTCGCCGTCTTTGATGAGCGGTGCGCCGCTGATCACGCGCGGCTTCACGAACTCGTCCGTCTCACCTGCGGCATAGGCCTGCTTGATCGCGCTGATGGGATCTGGAGCGGGGATGCCGATGCGCCGCACCATCGTATCGTAGGCGAGCTTTGTACGCTCCCACCGTTTGTCACGATCCATCGCGTAGTAGCGGCCAATCACGGTCGACACGACCACCCGATCGCCTGACCGCCCCACCGCCTCCAACAGCTCCTCCATGAACCCGAGCCCGGACTGCGGCGGTGTGTCCCGTCCGTCGAGCCACGCGTGGATGGCGACTTTCAAGCCCACGCGCCGGCCCAACTCCACCGCGGCAAGCAGATGTTTATCGAGCGCGTGCACACCGCCGGTGCCGATGAGTCCGATCACGTGCAGCGTGCCGTCCCGCCGCCGAGTCTCGTCCACCAGGTGCTCGAGTGCTGGGATGCGGAAGAACTCTCCAGCATCGATCGATTGCGAGATGCGCACGATGTCCTGGGGGACGACGCGTCCGGCCCCCAGGTTCAGGTGGCCGACTTCGCTGTTGCCGATTTGGCCCTCAGGGAGTCCAACGGCGAGTCCCGATGCTTCGAGCAGGGTGCGCGGCGCGCGTTCCCACAACCGGTGCCACGTCGGCGTATTGCCGAGCTCGATCGCGTTGCCCTCGCGCCCGGGGCGGAAGCCCCAGCCGTCGAGCACAATCAGGACCACTGGGGTGCGCCCGCTGCCGCTCATTGTCATATTGAAGGGGATGCAAGTTAGCCGGTTCATTCCTGCGCTTCTAGCGGCGCTGAGCCTCGCGACACCACACTCGGCGCCCGCACAGGGAGCCATGCGATATCGTGTCAACGCCGATAACGCCTGGTTCTACCAGGAGGTCGCCGGGCGCCGGATCGCGCGCCTGGCGAGCGGCTCGGTGGTCACCGCCCGGGCGACGCGCAACGACTGGATGCAGATCACCCTGGACGGCTGGATCTTCGCGACGTCCGTCGGTCCCAGCGACCGTCCCGACTTCGACCTGCTCGTGACACAGGCGCCCAACGAAAACCTGCGCGCCGCACCCGCCGGTCCGCTCGTTGCGGAGCTGGCTCAGGGGTTTGGCTTGAAGCGGGTTGGGACGGACACCGCGGGGAGTAGCAGTCGCTGGATTCACGTGACCCGCGACGGCTGGGTACAACGCAGCGCGCTGGTGCCTATTCCAGACGTCGTCGCAACGCGAACGGCCGATGACGCATCGGAGCTCAATACCGACACTCTCCAGGGTGGGTTAAGCACGGGGCGCAGCCCCGCGGGTGACGCCACCCAAGCCGTCGACAGCAGCCGCGCCCAGCCCATGCGCATGACGACGTTGTACCGCGCGCCAGACGGTCCCGAGGCCGGCACGATTTCCGCCGACACGCCGGTGCGCGTGTTGAGCCGCAACGGCGAATGGACGCGCGTGCAATACGAGGGATGGGTCAAGGGCGGGGATCTCCAGGTGGCGCCGGCAGGCGTCATGTTGGGCGTCACCGCTGCGGAGTTGCGCGCCGAGCCGCAGCGCTACGTGGGGCAGGTGCTGCGCTGGCGCCTCGAGTTCATCGCGATCCAAAAAGCCGACGAGCTGCGCCCGGACATTCCGAGTGGCGCGAGCTACGTGCTCGCACGCGGGCCACTCCCCGAGCGCGGCTTTGTGTACGTCGTCGTGCCGGAGACCAGGCTAGCGGCCTTTCGCGCTCTGCCGCCGCTCGCCGAGCTGCAAATCACCGCGCGGGTGCGCAACGGACGCAGCCGCTATTTAGGCAATCCTGTGGTGGATCTGATATCGCTGGAGGGAGGACCGACCCCGTGAACGACGTGCTGGCCGAGCGCATCCGCCGCAAGCTCGAGGTGATGCCGGACGAGCAGGCCTACCAGGTGCTCGATTATATCGAGTTCCTCGAGTCGAAGTACTCGCAGCGCGCCGCCGGCGCCCCCGCGTTCCAGAAAGTCGCCGAAACTCTGGAGGACACGATGCGTGCCGGTCGCGTGCCGGTGAACATCATCCGGGGCACGATGGACGCGGTCGGCAAGGCGGGGCGGCTCCTCGGCGGGTTGGCGGCGGCCGGAAGGGCGGCGGTCGAGGAGGCGAAGAAGAAGCCCGCCGAGGCGAAGTCCGTGGAGACGAAGCCCGTCTCCGTTGAGACGAAGCCGGTTGAGGAAACCAAGCCCGCCGAATAACTTTCGAGATGGGAACCTTCCGGCCCGACGTCGCCCTCACGTTCGACGACGTCCTGCTTGTGCCGCGTCACTCGACGGTCCATCCTCGCGACGTTTCGGTCGCCAGTCGCTTTACGCGGGGAATTCCGCTCAACATTCCGGTAGTCTCCGCCGCTATGGACACCGTGACGGAAACGGAAATGGCCATCGCCATGGCGCGCCAGGGCGGGATCGGCGTGATCCACAAGAACATGTCGATCGACCGCCAGGCGGCCCAAGTGGATCGGGTGAAACGCAGCGAGTCCGGCATGATCATGAATCCGATCACGCTTGGTCCCGACCGACCGTTACGCGAAGCGCACCAGCTCATGGTACGCTTCAAGATTTCCGGTGTCCCGATCGTCGATGGAGCCGGCAAGCTGGTGGGTATCATCACCAACCGCGATCTGCAATTCGAGCGCGAGCTGGACCGTCCGATCCGCGATGTGATGACCAAAGAGAAGCTGATCACCGCGCCCGTCGGCACGACGCTCGACGAAGCCGAGCGCCTCCTCGCGAAGCACCGCATCGAGAAACTGCCCGTCGTGGACAAGCAGGGACTGCTCAAGGGCCTCATTACCATCAAGGACATCTTCAAGCGCCGCCAGTTTCCCGACGCCAACAAGGATCGGCACGGCCGGCTGCGCGTGGCGGCGGCGGTGGGTGGAACGCCCGACGCGCGGGCGCGCGCCCAGGCCCTGCTCGATGCCGGCTGCGACGTCGTGGTCGTCGACTCGGCGCACGGGCACAGCCAGGGTGTGCTCGACACCGTAGCCTGCCTGCGGGAGGCGTTTCCCGACGCGCAGATCATCGCGGGGAATGTCGCGACCGAGGGAGGCGCGCGCGCGTTGGTCGAGCGGGGCGTCGATGCGGTGAAAGTCGGGGTTGGGCCAGGGTCAATCTGCACGACGCGCGTCGTGACCGGGATCGGGGTTCCGCAGATCACGGCGATCGTCGATGCGGTACGTGGCGCAGGAGACATTCCGGTCATCGCGGATGGGGGCATCAAATACTCGGGGGATGCGGTGAAGGCGCTGGCCGCCGGAGCGGAATGCGTGATGATGGGCTCGATGCTCGCAGGAACCGAAGAGAGCCCGGGAGAGTCGTTCCTGCTCGAGGGACGCCGCTTCAAGGTGATTCGCGGCATGGGCAGCCTGTCCGCGATGGAGGAAGGATCGGCGGACCGCTACTTCCAGGAAGGCGAGGTTTCGCTGCAAAAGCTCGTTCCCGAGGGCATAGAAGGTCGCGTGCCGTATCGCGGGCCCGTGGCGGACGTGGTTTTCCAACTGGTCGGGGGGCTGCGGAGCGGAATGGGGTACTGCGGGGTTTGCGACATCGCGGCACTGCGGACGGAGACCGAATTCATCCGCATCACAACGGCGGGCCTGCGGGAATCGCATCCCCATGACGTTGTCATTACGAGAGAAGCGCCGAACTACAGTCTCTAACACGCCGAGCCACGTCGCGTCTATTGACAGATCGCCCCCCCCGGCGAACCTTGGGGCCGTCTGTCCCGTCGATTCGTCACCAACCTGACCGGAGTCCCGCATGAATTTGTGGGCGACGAAATCCATCACGACCCTGCGCGCGGAGGCCGACGCGGCCGGAGAGCACCAGCTGAAACGGGCCCTCGGTCCGTTAAACCTCATCACGCTGGGCATCGGCGCGATCATCGGCGCCGGTATCTTCGTGCTCACCGGTCAAGCAGCCGCGGCGCATGCGGGGCCCGCCGTGCCCATTTCCATGGCGATCGTCGGGATCGCGTGCGCGTTCGCTGGTCTCTGCTACGCCGAAATGGCGTCGGCGGTGCCGGTCGCGGGGAGTGCGTACACATACTCCTATGCGACGATGGGTGAGCTCGTTGCCTGGATCATCGGCTGGGACCTCGTGCTCGAATACGCCGCCGGCGCCGCGACGGTGGGCGTGGGCTGGTCGGGACACTTCGTATCGCTCCTCAACAATTTCGGCCTCTCGCTCCCGGCGCACCTCGTCGGCTCGCCCACGCGCTGGTGTACGCAGGCCGAGGTGGATGCCGCGATCGCCGGCTGTAGCCAGGCCGGCTTGGTGTTCACCGGCGCGTGGATCAATCTCCCGGCGGTGTTCATTGTCGTCCTGATGTCCACGATTCTCGTCATCGGCATCAAGGAGTCGGCGACCGTCAACAACTTCATCGTCATCCTGAAGGTGATGATCATTCTGCTCGTCGTCGCGGTGGGCCTCATGCATATCACGCCAGAGAACTACAAGCCCTTCATTCCGGACAACACGGGACACTGGGGCACGTACGGCTGGTCGGGCGTGTTGCGAGGCGCGGGACTCGTGTTCTTCGCGTACATCGGGTTCGACGCCGTATCGACGGCGGCGCAAGAAGCGCGCAATCCGCAGAAGGACATGCCGATCGGCATCCTGGGATCGCTCTTCATCTGCACGCTGCTCTACGTGATCGTCTCGGCGATCCTCGTCGGGATGGTGCCGTTCAAGGAGCTCAACGTCGATGCGCCCGTGGCGTACGCAATGGGAAAAGTCGGGGCGCCGGGGTGGGTGCGCATCGCAATCGACATCGGCGCGGTGCTCGGGCTCGGATCCGTGATTCTCGTGATGTTGCTCGGCCAATCGCGCGTGTTCTACTCGATGTCGCGCGACGGGCTGCTCGGCAAGTGGGCGAGCGCGGTGCATCCGAAATACCGGACACCCTACCTGTCGACGATCTTCACCGGCATCGCCGTGGTGTTCGCGACCGGTTTCCTGCCGCTCCAGCTGCTGGGGCAGCTGGTGAACATCGGCACGCTGCTCGCATTCGTGCTCGTGTGCGCGGGTGTGCTCATCCTGCGGAACAAGCGCCCGGATCTCGATCGGCCGTTCAAGACGCCGTGGGTCCCGTTTGTCCCGATTGCCGGGGTGGTGTGTTGCCTTGGCCTCATGGCCACGCTACCCGGCGACACGTGGCTGCGTCTGATCGTCTGGTTGGTCATCGGCTTCGGGATTTATTTCGGCTACAGCCGGCACCACAGCCGCTTGCAGCGGGAGCTGGGCGGCGGGACGAGGCCAGGGACGGGGTGAAGCCCATCTAAAGAGCTAGCTCCTTAGGCTTGGTTGCGGATAGCGACGCTCATAACGCGATTATCTTGCTTGAGATGACTTCGAACGGCGTCCCCATTCCGGCCGAGCGAACCAAGGCTGCGCGCGAGGTGGCGGCGGCGCTCGCACGCGCGCGTCACGTCGTGCTCACCACACACGTGAATGCGGACGGCGACGGCATCGGCAGCGAAATCGGGCTGTGGTACTTGCTGCGGGCCCAGGGCATCTCGGTAACAATCGCCAATCCCACTCGCATTCCCGATCGATTCACCTTCCTCGTTCCTGAAGGAGCAGACGCGAGCCAGCAGGCGGTGCGCGAGATTGAGCGTGCCGACATCGTTGCCTCCCTCGACATCGGCGACCTCACGCGGCTTGGTGAGCTGGCGACGGTGATTCGCAAGCACGATCCGGCATTCGTCTGCATCGATCACCACGTCGGATCTCCCAAACTGCCGGCAGGACCCTCCCTGATCGCGCCGGAGGCGACCGCGACCGCCGAGCTGATCTTCGATCTTGCGAGCGTCGCGGGATGGCCGGTGACGCCCGAGGTCGCGCAGGCGCTCTA
>Ga0075418_10001026_pt1 | contig 30867 bp, 30 predicted proteins | sample SoiMetdeltSBSDD2_FD_81776 | JGI IMG/M metagenome (GOLD analysis project Ga0075418, IMG submission 81776) | Bulk soil microbial communities from a Populus tree surrounding site in Tennessee, USA - Soil MetaG P. deltoides SBSDD2 | ecosystem: Environmental > Terrestrial > Soil > Tree plantation... | reverse complement strand
TTGCGCCCGCGGCAATCGCGATGACGTTGGTGTGGGGCGGGACGGTGGTTTGCTGAAAGTTGTCGCTGCGGCCCCACGCGAAGACCTGGCCATCGCGGCGGAGCGCGACGCTGTGGTGCTGGCCGGCAGCGATGGCGACGATGCCGGTCGCCCCGGGCGGAATGCCGATTTGGCCGAAGGAGTTGTCGCCCCAACCGACGACGGTGCCATCCGCACGCAAGGCAAGGCTGTGCGCGCCACCCACGGCGACGTTGGTGACATTGCCGAGGGTGTTCGGCGGACGCACGTCGATCCACTCGGTGCCGTTGAAAACCTGTTCGACACCCCAGCCGAGGACGGTGACGGAGGTGGGCGGCGGCACAGTGACGGTGAGTGTGGCGGTGAAACTGGTGACAGTGGAAAAGCTGTTGCTGACAATCACCGAATAGCCGGCGGCGTCGGAGGCTTGTGCGCTCGGGATCGCGTAAAATGTATTGGTCGCGTTCGGGATGGGAACGCCATTCTTGAGCCACTGATAACCGATGGCGTTATCCGCGGCTACGCTGAAGGTGGCGCTGCTGCCCGCAGCGACGGTGAGGTTGACCGGGTGCTGGGTGATGGTCGGGGGACTCTGCACGATCAGCACGGCGACCTGGCTGGTGACGGAGCTAAAACTGTTCGTGATGACGACGGTGTAATTGCCTGCGTTGGTCTCCTGCACGTTGGGGATGATGTAGGTGGAGCTTTGCGCGCCGAAAATGTCGACGCCGTTGCGCCGCCACTGATAGCCGAGCGGCGGAGTGCCGCGGGCGACGACACGGAAGTTAATATTATCGCCAACGCCGGCCTCCTGGCTCTGCGGTTGTTCAAGGATACTCACCCGCACGTTGACCAGAAGCGTCGCATTCGAACTGGTGACTTCGCCGAGTGCATTGCGCACGCGCACGAAGTAATTGGCGATGTCGTTGGTGGTGACGTTGAACAACTGGAAAGTGCTGTTGGTGCCATTGCCAATCACGGTGCCATTCTTGAACCATTGATAGTTGATGGGTTGGCCGCCGGTAGCGTCTGCGGTGAAGGTCACAGTCGCACCTTCGAACACGGTCTGGCTTTGCGGGTGCGTGGTGATGGCAACGCTGTCGAGGCGCAAGCCGACGCTGTGGTTAAACCCGCCGGTAGCCGCGATGAGATTTGTGGTGCCCGCAGGCGGGCGATTGGTGGTGTCGACGCGATAGCGTCCCCAGACGACGACGGTGCCGTTGGTCAAGACAGCGATGCTGTGTTCGCCGCCCGCGCCGATCGCGCGAACGCCGCTCAAGGTCGGCGGCACGCTGCTCTGGCCCACAGTATTTAAGCCCCATGCGACGACCGTACCGTTGCTGCGCAACGCGAGGCTGTGATCGGCGCCGGCCGCAATGGCGCTGAACGTGCCGGAAGGGGCTGCGAGTCGGAGGCCGCCATTGCCTGGATTGCCCCATGCGATGACGGTGCCGTTGCTCTTGAGCGCGACGCCGTGGTTGGCGCCAGCAGCGATGGCGCTGATGTTGGTGTTCACCACGAGAGCAGGTTCCCGCTGGTTGAGATTGTTTGCGCCCCAGCCGATCACGCGGCTCGCCTGAAGGGCCATGCTGTTGAACTCGCCGACAGCGACCGCGGTCGCGTTGGTGACGTTGGAAGGAACGGTGAGTTGCCCGGAATCATCACTGAGCCCCCAGGCGGCCACGGTGCCATTGGCACGAACGGCGAGGTGGTGCTGCGAGCCTGCGGCGATGGCGATCGCGGGGCCGACGGTTGGAGGCACTGGCAGCGTCGCGCCCCAACGTATGACTTCACCGTTGGCGCGTAGGGCGAGGCTGCAGCAATCGCCGTTGGCGGAGATGGCGACAACATCGGTGGCGCTGGGAACATTCGTTTGAAGTTGGCTATTGTCGCCCCACGCGACGACGCGGCCCGCGGGGAGGTGCGAAAGCTGCGCGTGAGCAAGGTGTGAGAAGGTCGCGATCGTTGCCGCGACGAGACAGCAAAAAATCCGCCCAAAGGCATGTTTGGGTGCAGTCATCTTAGAAGTTCCAGTTTAGCAGATGACACGCGGAGATCAACTCGCGGAAATGGTGGCGCGCGGGTCTACTCACGAGTAAGGCTTCCGGCGCGGACGCGCCAGCGTTGGATTTGGCGGCCCAACTCGCGGGGCCAGTTTTCTTCGGTAGCAGTCATAAATACCTGCCCGCGCGATTGTTCGGCCCTGTCGAGCAGGGGCACGAAGGCGCTGCGGCGTTTGGCATCGAGTTCGGCCATCACGTCGTCGATCAGGAGGATGGGGGATGAGCCGTGAATCCCGGTGAGGTATTCGGCCTGGGCCATTTTGAGGGCGATGGCGAGGGTGCGCTTCTGGCCTTCGCTGCCGAATTGGGCCGAGGGTTTGTCATTGAGCAGGAGGGCGACCTCGTCGCGATGCGGTCCAATCAAGGTCGAACGATAAGTCATTTCGCGGACGCGATGCTTCGCCAGTTCGACGGCGAAATCGCCTTTGACGCTGGGCTGGTATTCGAGGCGCAGCTCCTCGGCGTCGTTGGAAATGCGGTGATAGGCGAGCCGGGCCATGGGGGAAAACTTCGGGACCAGTTCGTGACGCAGGCGAGTGATCTCGCTGCCGAGTTTCACGACGTCGGCTGAAAAGCTTTCGAGGGCCAGTTCGTCGATAGTGCGTTGCTTGAGCAGGGCATTGCGCGCGCGCACGGCGCGGGTGTAGCGCTGGAGCATCGGAAGATAGGTAGGCGTGGTTTGCGAAAGAAGCAGGTCGACGAAGCGGCGCCGCGCGCGGGCAGTGCCTTTGATGAGCTGCAAATCTTCGGTGCAGAAAACCACGGTGCGTAGAACACCGAGGTAGTCGCTAAGTTTCCGAATGGGCTGGGCGTCGAGGCTCAACTGGCGTTCCGCGGCCGACCAATACATTTTGATGTGATGCTCGCCCTGCGCAACGGCGTGGCCGCCGACGAAGTAGCCCTTCTGGCCGTGGCGCACCATTTGCGCGCTACCCACGCCGCGAAATGAGCGGAGCGTGGACATCAAGTAGATGGCTTCCAGGATGTTGGTTTTGCCCTGGGCGTTATCGCCGAGGAGCAAATGGAAACCCGGCGCGAAATCGACATCCAGCCGCGCGTAATTGCGGAAATCACGAAGGCGTAAGTGGACGAGGTGCACGGGATTATTGGTGACCGCCTAAAGGCGGAACTCCGACGAACCCGGCACACGCGAACGGAAGATGGAATCTGTGACAGAGCGTCGGAGTTCCGCATTCATGCGGCGTCAATATTTCGGCACGCTGGAATCGATTTCGTCAGACCACGCGCTGATGCCGCCCTTGACGCTCTTGACGTATTTGTAGCCCTGCTCGCGAAGGAATTTCAGCGCTTTCATCGAGCGGATGCCGCTCTTGCAATGAATGTAAATCTGCTGATTGGGATCGATCTCGGTGAAGCGTTTGTCGAGAACGCTCAGCGGGATCTGCGGCACGCCGATGACGTGGGCGATCTGGTATTCGTCGGGCTCGCGCACATCGATGACTTTGATGTTGAGCTTCGCGTCTTCGAGCGCCTTTTTCATTTCCTGGACGGTGACTTCGTCCGGGTTGGCGGCAGTTTCCGCAGGCTCCGGAGTGATGCCGCAGAATTGCTCGTAGTCGATGAGTTTGGTGATGGTCGGGTTGTCGCCGCACACGGGGCATTGCGGGTCGCGGCGCAATTTCAACTCGCGGAACTTCATGTCGAGCGCGTTGAAGAGGAGGAAACGGCCCACGAGCGAGCTGCCCTTGCCGAGAGCGAGTTTGAGAATTTCCGTCGCCTGGATGCAACCGATGATGCCAGGGAGGACGCCCAAAACGCCGCCTTCTGCGCAACTCGGCACCATGCCCGGCGGCGGCGGTTCGGGATAGAGGCAGCGGTAGCACGGCCCGCCGAGATGGGGTGCGAAGACGCTGGCCTGGCCTTCAAAACGGAAAATGGAGCCGTAGGCGTTCGCCTTTTTGAGGAGCACGCAGGCGTCGTTGGTAAGATAGCGCGTCGGAAAATTATCGGTGCCATCGACGACGATGTCGTAGGGCGCGATGATCTCCAGCGCGTTCTCGCTCGAGATGCGGGTCTTGTGAATGACGACCTCGACGTTCGGGTTGATGCTGTTGATCGTTTCCTTCGCGGACTCGGTCTTGGGACGGCCCACATCTTCAGTGCCGTGAATGATCTGGCGCTGCAGATTTGAAAAATCGACCGTGTCGAAATCGACCAGGCCGATCTTCCCGATGCCCGCGGCGGCGAGATACATCGCGATGGGCGAACCAAGGCCACCGGCGCCGATGCACAGCACGCTCGTGGAACAAATCTTCTTCTGGCCTGCGAGGCCGACCTCCGGGAGAATCAAGTGCCGGGAGTAGCGGCGGATTTCGTCATTGCTCAACACCATAATATCGTGTTTGACAGGGTAGGTCAGCGCGCTCAGAAATCAAGTCGCAGGTAGGGACGCCGCTTCCGTCGGGCGTCCGCCAAACGATGACTGACGCCCAACGATTCGAGCGCACCATCCAGCGATTTGACGAGGAAAACGCCCGCGATCCAAACGCGGAACTCGTGGATGGCGTCGCGCTCCCACGCGAATTGGCCTACGCAGAGCGTCTCACGGCGTGGGTGCTCAAGCTCAAGCCAGACGCTTCGGAGGCCCTCCGGGTGGCCGCGCGTTGCCAACATATTTGCCGCTGGATGATTCCACGTGACACTTACGAACGCACGAAGGCCGGATACTTGAAGTGGCGGACCGAACTAAAGAAGTTTCACGCGCAAAAAGCGGGAGAAATCCTGCGCGAGGTCGGTTACCCCGAAGACGTCGTTACACGGGTCCAGGCGTTGAATCTGAAAAAGGATTTCCCCCATGACCCGGACTCTCGCGTCCTCGAAGACGCGCTGTGCCTCGTCTTCCTGCAGTATCAATTCGCGGAACTGGCGAGTCGCAGCACCGACGAACAAATGATCAACGCGTTGCGCAAATCGTGGAACAAAATGACAGAGCAGGCGCGAGCGGAAGCGCTGAAGCTTAACTATGGGCCGCGTGGACGCGAGCTAATCGAGAAAGCTACTGCACCGTAATCACGCGATAGAATCGCTGCGACGAAGATGAATTATGGGCAAACGACATGCTGGTGGAATTCGCCTCGATCACTCCGGAAGCATTCGTCCAATTCTCGTCGAGGGAATCTTTGAATTGCACGACGTAGTTGCGTCCCACGACCGCGCTCCACACGAGCGTCGTGCTGCCGCCGCCCACGGACGTGATCGTAAGCACGCGCAGGATCGAGCCGCTGTTCGCCGGGTCTGTGCCGGCGAGGAATTCCTGTAAGTCGGTCTGGCCATCGGTGTCGCGGTCCCCTGCTCCATCGCGATTCAGATCGCCGAAATGCGCGACCTCCCAATCATCGTCCATGCCGTCGTTGTCGGAGTCCCCAACGCCCAGCCTCAGCACAAAAATGTCGTGCTCGTAATTATAATCTCCTTCAACGAGGTCGTTGGCGAAGCTTTGGAACACGACACTGCGTCCATCACGGGCCATTACCGGATCGGTCGAACTGCCCGCAGCGGGCCCCTCTCCAGAGCGGCTGCGACTGATCAGCAATGTGCTGCGCTGGACACGGTCATACACGTAGACGTCGGAGCGCGAAATTATGCGCGACAATATTCCCATCTGCGCTGGAACTCGGGTTCATACAATTGGTGCATATCAAATCCGTTTGACGGTTTTGCAATTCACGCCTGTAAACCGTGTAGGCGGGCGATCCTTCGAAAAACAGAACCGGCTATTCGCGCTTACTGCCAGGTTACCCCCGGGGCTCCGTGAGACATCACCAAACGGTGGCTGATGAAAATCCACACTGTTGGACCAAACGTTATAAATATTACAACGCTACCGCCCGATCTGCGAAAGGCGAGCCACCGTTGATCGCCGCTAATAACGGGGCGAACCGGGGGGCGTAGCAGCGGTGGATATGGCTCATATTCAGGATAATGAACACTTGTGATTGACGCTTTCAGTCCTGTTGCAAGATCGCGCCAGGTATAGAACGGACTCCCCGACTGTTGATACACGATGGCCTGACCGTTCGAACTGATCGCCGGCGGAGCGGCACCGATGTTAGTCACCACTAGCGGAGGTTCTCCTCCAATGACCTGCCGCACGAGATCAACCCTTGTGGGCACTCCATTGGCGAGGCGTTGGCGCAGAAAGGTGAGCACGACGCCGTCCGCGCTGATCTGGGGGTCGAGCGCCTTCATGCTCGCCGAAAAATTGGTTTCCCAATAGTCGTACCGGCACCCACGCAGGATGGCCGTCATGATCGAGTGCGAACTGCCGAAACGCAGTCCCGATCTGTCGCAGGTTGCTGAGGCAAGCGACGCGATCGGAACGCGAGCGCGACGTGGCTAATGCCGGTGTGATAACCGCCAATAGCAGTGCGAAAGCAGCCACGCAGGCCAACAATTCGAGGCGGGTGAATGCAGGTGAAGTGTTTCTGAAGTACGACTTCCGTTTTTTACACATATACAAAATACGTCCCCTCATTGTTTCCCAACTCGAGGCCCGCGTGCCCGTCCCCTGCGAACGCGCGGACCTCTGAACACCGAACGCCGGATTTTTAGCAAACCGAATGCCAGTGTTCAATGCGCGGAATTCGAAGAAAAACCCTGCATCAACCTGGCGAATGCGCGTGGAGCTTGCGCGCTCCGCGTGAAATTCCCGCGCACGCCAATTGATTTGTGGGGTGCGCGACCGATATTCGCCAGTGGACAACCGTCCGCGGACTCGCTTTACTGTCGCCCTGACCCGTCGCCGATGAATTGCAGGATTTGCGCGCGCGTCAAAAAACGAAATCTATTACCATGAGCGATATCATTCACCCCGCACAGGGACCGGTGACCCGCCGGAGCTTTCTCAAACGATCTTCATCCGCCGTCGCCGGCGGCGCGCTGTTGGGCGCATTGCCGATTGAACGGTTTGCCCACGGAGCCGTCTCGCCCGGCGATACTCTGCGCGTCGCGCTGGTGGGTTGCGGTGGCCGCGGTTCCGGCGCTGCGGACCAGGCGTTGAGCACTTCCGGCGATGTGAAACTCGTCGCCGTGGCCGACGCATTTAAAGACCGCGCCGAGGGCGCGCTACGCAATCTTAAAAAACAGCACGACGCGAAAGTCGACGTCAAGGACGACGCGAAGTTCATCGGCTTCGACGGCTACAAGCAGGCCATCGCTACCGCCGATGTCGTGATCCTCGCCACGCCGCCCGGTTTTCGCCCGATCCATTTCGAGGAAGCCATTCGTCAGGGCAAGCATGTGTTCATGGAAAAGCCCGTCGCCACCGACGCCGCAGGCGTGCGCAAAGTTCTCGCGGCGGCCGAAGAGGCGAAGAAGAAGAACCTTAAGGTCGGTGTGGGTCTCCAGCGCCGTCACCAGGCGCCCTACATTGAGACGGTCAAGCGCATTCACGACGGCGCCATCGGCAACGTCACGTCGATGCGGATTTATTGGAACGGCACCACGCCCTGGGTGCGCCCGCGGGCCGAAATCGAGAAGCAACTCGGCCGCAAACCTACCGAGATGGAATACCAGATGCGCAATTGGTATTATTTCGTTTGGCTTTGTGGCGATCACATCGTCGAACAACACATCCACAACATGGACGTGGCGAATTGGGTGAAGAACGGTTACCCGGTGCGCGCGCATGGCATGGGCGGCTGCGAAGTGCGCAAGGGCCCCGACTACGGCGAAATCTTCGACCATCATGCGGTCGAATTCGAATACGCTGATGGTTCGCGTGTGTTCAGCCAGTGCCGCCACATCAACGGTTGCTGGAGCAACGTCTCCGAATACGCCGTCGGAACCAAGGGTACGTGCGACATCAGCGGCTACACCATTCGCGGGGAAAATGCATGGCGCTGGCGCGAGCAGTCCAAGAATCCTTACCAGGTGGAACATGACGACTTCTTCGATGCGATCCGCAACGATAAGCCCTATAACGAAGCCGAGCGCGGCGCTAAGAGTTCGATGACTGCGATCCTGGGCCGCATGGCCACCTATTCCGGCAAGGTGCTCGAGTGGGACGCCGCCCTGGCGTCCACGGTCGAAATCATGCCCAAAGAATTCGCGTGGGACGCGGAACCGCCGGTCAAGCCGGGCGAAGACGGCATTTATCCGCGCGCGATTCCAGGCAAGACGCGGGTGATTTAGTTCGCACGGCCGTCCAACGCGACGCGGAGAAATCACTCCAACGGCGCCAGAATTAATTGGTGCCAGGTCGCCTCGGCGAGCCCGCTCACGCCCAGCCCAAGCAGGCGGAGCGGCCGCGTGACGAGCCGGTCCCGCGCGAGCAAAAAGCAGCCGAGCCGGTAAATCTCTTTGGCGTCGGAGACCGTTTCTTCCACACTGATCTGCCGCGTCAGCGTTGTGAAATCGCTGTAGCGCACTTTCACTTGCACGGTGTGGGCGCCCAGGTTGCGCCGCTTGAGCCGGCGCGACACGTCGTCGGCCTGCTCGCGCAGGCACGCGCGCAGCACCGCACGATCCGCTGTGTCGCGCTCGAAGGTCTCCTCGCTGCTGATGCTCTTGACGTCATCGCCGAGATGGAGCGCGCGATCGTCCTCGCCGAAAGCAAACTGCTTCAGACGCGGCCCGAAGGAGCCGACGAGCGCGCGCAGATCGCCGGGATGGTCCTGCACATCCCCAATGGTGTGAATGCCGGCTTTGTTCAGCGTCTCCTCGGTGACTTTGCCGACGCCGTGCAGCGCGCGAATCGACATCGGCCTTAAGAACGCAACTTTGTCGCGCTCGGGAACGAGCGTGAGGCCGTTGGGCTTTTTGAAATCGCTCGGGAGCTTTGCGAGCAGCTTGTTCGACGCAATGCCAATGCTCGCGGTCAGCCCGCGCTCAAACGCGATGTCGCCCTTCAACGCGCGCGCGATTGGCACGGCAAGGTAAAGCGCTTCGTCCTGGTCTTCGCTCGTCGCGCTCAACTCCAGGTACGCTTCATCAATCGACACCTGCTCGACCGTCGCGCCGGTGCGCTCGACGATTTCCATGATTTTGCGCGATTCATCGCGGTAATGACTCATGCGCGGCGTAACGAAGATTCCCTTCGGGCAAAGACGTCCGGCCGTGACACTCGGCATCGCGGAGCGCACGCCGAAACGCCGCGCTTCGTAACTGGCGGCGCAGACCACGCCGCGTTTCGTGGGCGGGCTGCCGACAATCACCGGTTTGCCGCGCAATTCCGGGCGGTCGCGCTGCTCGATGGACGCGTAGAAAGCGTCCATATCGAGATGAAAGATCACCCGCACCATGCACTCAAGCCAGCCGCCCGAGCGCCCGCAGGCGCTTGAGTTGCCAGAGCATGTTCTCCGCCGGTTGCCATTCCTTCATGCGGCCAAGCCGCTCGATCACTTCAGGATTCGCGAGTGACCGTGGCAAGCCACCACCGCAAACGCGCGCCAGTTCTTCCGCGGCGGTGCGTTGAAGTTCCGCCTGCGATTCCTCCGAGTACCACGCGGTGTGATCCGTCACGATGATTTTCGCATGATGCCGTAACGGCGAACCGGGCGCGAGCGGCTCCTGCTCGAAGACGTCCAGCGCAGCTGATGCGATATGGCCGGAGCCGATAGTTTCAAGCAGTGCGTCCGTGTCGACGACCGGTCCGCGTGCGGTGTTGACGAGGACAGCGCCGCGCCGCATCAGGCTCAAAGACTTCGCATTGATCAGGTGCCGCGTCTCGGGAAGCAACGGGCAGTGCAGAGTGATGAAGTCGGAATCGCGGCAAAGTGTCTCGAAGTCAACCAACTGGATATCGAGTTGATTCGCGATATTGGGCGGGACGAAAGGATCGCACGCGAGCAGCTTGAGTCCCCAGCCACTCAGTTTGCGCGCGACCGCACGGCCGATGTTGCCAAGGCCGACGATGCCGAGCCTCTTCCCCACGAGCCGGTAGATCGGATCGTCGCGATGAACGTCCCAATTCCCCTGCTCCATTCGCTTTTGGGTCGGAACGACTTTTCGCACACATGCGAGGAGCAGCGCGATGGCATGCGTCGAAACTTCGTCAATGCAGTACGATGGCACGTGGCCGACGATGATGTTCGCTTCGGTCGCCGCGTGCACATCCACGTTGTCCGTGCCGATTCCATAGCGAACGATGATGCGGCATCTGCGAAATTGGCGGATCATCTCGCCGGTCATGTCAATGCGGCGAAAGAGAACGCCGTCGGCGTCGCGGCAGAGTTCGAGGGCTTTGTTCAGCGGAAGCTTGTCTGCGTCGATGAGTTCTCCGTCGGCGCTTTCGATGATTCGACGCTCGACTGCAATGCTCGCGTAGCCGTGCTCGATGAGAACGACCCGGAACATCGCTCATTCCCATTTGGGACCAAACGCGAGAACGAGGATGTCGCGAGGACTGTTGCGTGCCACGAGACCGACGTAGGTGCGATGCTGACCGCCAATGTGCGCCTCGATCGTTACTTCGAAAACCATGCTGCGCACGCCGATATAGCCCTGAATCTGCTGCATCACGGGCGGAGGCAGGCCGGCAACGCTGCTCAACTCCTGCGGGTTCCTGAACGGCGTGTCATCCTGCGTACCGTCCACGCCGTCAGGGCCGGCTCGCCGCTGAATGATCGCAGCGGCGACATTGGAGTCGACCGGCGGCAGAAGCTGAAGCGTCGTTTCTGTCGCCGTGTTGATGTTGAGTGTGCGGCTGGACACCGTGCAAAAAAGATCGCGCAACCCGACCGCGTAAACCGGTTCGTCAAACCGGCTCTGGGCCGCAGCCATCGTTGCGAGAGGTGCTGCCGTATCGATCCCGCCGGAGCCTTCGTAGATGCCCCGCGTCACTCCATTGATCATCAGCAGTTCGGTGATGTCATCGATCGGACCGTTCTTGGCAAAGTGAGGCACGCCAAGAGGGCCCTGCCCGCTGAGATAGAATTCGTCCTCCGCTCCGCTTGTCTTGGCATCCTTGTCGGTATCAATCCAATCCGCGATGGCATCCATCACCGCGGAGTGCGATGCCGGATCAACGCCGATGAGCGTCATCGCCTGCTGCAAAATCGGCTGGCCCGCGATGTTGATGTTAAATTTGCGCTCCGCATCGATGATCTTCCACGTCGCGTATTTTCCTGGCTCCTCAAAGTCAAGCCGATGATCCTGAAAAAGCGAAACGACGTTTGTATCGCTCCCTGGCCCGCCGGCCCAGATTTCGTTGAGCGAATCGATCTGCCCGCTCGGCCCCTGCAGGTCCGCGGCCAATTCGTACTTGGCGCCTTCGAGTCCAGCCCAGCCGACCCAGAAAAGATCGTCATCGAAACTGGCGTTGCGGGCGAGTTGCGTTTCCACCTTCATCGATGCAGCGAAGTGGCCCGCCAGCACGACCAGAACGCTCAGCACCAGCAGCACAATAATCAGTGCGATGCCTGAGCGCTGCCGATTGTGTGATGGCCTGAGGATCATAGCATCAATTGCGTCGCGGAGTTTGGAACGGATTCGACGGATTGCGTCCGCCGCCGTCGCGGCCGCCACCATCGCGGCCACCACCATCGCGCCCCCCGCCGCGTGGACCGCGTCCATCCGGCGGTTGCATGCCAGGCGGCTGGGCGCCGCCCGGAGGGGGTTGGCCCCCCGGTCCCCCTGCCCCCCCCTGGCCGCCGGGGCCGCCTCTCTGGAAATTGGCGGCAATTCCGGCCGAAGGAATGGTGACCTCCCTTACGACAAGGTCCTCGGGTGTCTGCGTTCCACCGACTTTCTTTCCCGTGGCCAGCGAGATGACCACTTTTTGGGGCAGCATGTTTGTGTAGAGCCACTCATCGACATATTCCATTTTTTGACGGTCCCAAAACTGAAGACCGAAATGCGTCACGTCGCGGGCCAGCACCGCGCTGTAGGCTTCGGAAGCAGGGTTGTTGGTATCGGCCAGCATGGGTGCATGACTCATCACGAGTTCGAACGAACCGTTGTCGGCTTCACGGACCGAAAAGGTAATCCTGCAGACCCCAAGGCCCTGGTGGATCTGGTGACCGGGAATAGCAGGTGAAAGGTGGGTGACCATACTCACGGCGGCCATGTCTCCGTTCATACCGGTCAGAAAGGCGTAATGCACGGGATTGACCTGATTGTACATCACGGAGCGAAAGGAAGCCTCCAAAGCATTCACCGCGATGCGGGAGCGCTGGACACTCGCCGCGGCGTTTTGAGCGGCGCGCGAACCCTTCACGATCGACATCCACGTGGCATAGATGGCCATAATGACCATGAAGAAAATGCCAATCGCGATCATCACCTCCAGAATCGTGAAGGCGGCCCGGGAACGTGATGTTCGGGTTCGGATCATCTGGCTTGCGAGGCGCTGCCGGGCGGTGACGCGGGCTTGTGGAAAAACGTGGTCAGCATGCGTGGCTTGGCGCCGGCCTTGTTGTCGAAAATGGCGTAGTTCACCCTGAAAAACCCGTTGCTGCCGACCTCCGTAATTTCATATTCCCACGAAAAACCGGGATAGAGTTTGGGCATGATCTCTTCAAAGTCCCCGGAGAAAGTGCCTTCGATGAGTTGATTCGTGAGTACGTGAGGCGAGATGAGAAACTCGAAATGCGGCTCGTTTCGCTGCAGCTTTTTGGCGGCCACCAGGCCCGTGGTAACGATTTCCAGGACTGCAAAGGCCACCATGAAAAACAGCGAACAGGCGACGATCACCTCCAGGAGTGTGAAGGCATTGGAGCGCTGGCCGCGGGCTGTGCGTTGAACGTGAATCTTCATTTCTGTTTGAACTTGAGCGGGTCGCTTTCGATGTTGGGCACAGCAGTTGCAACGTCCAGGGCGATCATGCGAGCCTCACCCTCGGCGGTGCCGAGCACGATGTGAAACTCGTCACAAGTTCCATTTTCATAGAAATTCACCTCGACGATTTCCGCGTGGGTGAAGTCCTTCCAGTGCAAGCCGATGCCGTCAATCCTAATGCGATCCGGTAGCTTGAAGTTCTTGAGCGGGCCAACTGGAGTCGACGCGGAAGGCTCGGTCCTTTCTTCCATACGCCATTCCTCACCCGCCACATTTTTGCTTTCCAATCGCTGCTTTGACCCGCTGGTTTCAGCCTGCGTCACCTGGAAGGTCTTGTCGGCAGGCCGGATGACCAGTTTCATTCTAGTGGCCTTCAACACCGCGTCCCTCCGGGCATCTTCGCAGGCCTCGATAACATCGTTGACCCCCTTCTGCATCGATTCCGGGTGGAGTTGCCGGTAGATGCTGGGAATTGCCATGGTCATCACGATGCCGATGATCGCGCACACGACCATAATCTCGATGAGCGTGAAGGCGGCGCGTCGCCGGTATGTCGGGCGCGAGATCATCCGCGATTGATGCTGCTGGTGATGGCAAACATTGCCGACAAAATGCTGAACAACAATCCGCCTACGCCGACCGCCATGACGATGATCATCACCGGTTCGATGAGGTTGGTCATGACGCGCAACTGAAGGCTGAGTTCGTTTTCGTAAGTCTCGGCGATATTCTCCAGTGCGCCGGGAACGTCGCCGGTTTCCTCGCCGATCTTGAGCAGGTCGATCATCAACTGGGGGAACAGTTTGCTGTTGCCCAGCGGCTGCGCGATCGTCTTGCCGTCGGTGACATCCTCGCGGGTGCGGGCGATGGCCTCCTTCACGATGCGATTGGGCATGATGTCTTCGGTGATCTTGAGGGCGGTGAGGACGGGGACGCCGTTGATGAGCAACGTCGAGAGCGTGCGCGCGAACTGGCCGAAAATATTCAGGCGAACCGCCTTGCCGATCACCGGCATGTTCATCTTCCAACTGTCGATCTTGCGGCGTCCGTTTTCCGTGGCCTTGAAACGCTTGAACAAAACGACGATGGCGATCACCACGAAGATCATGAGCAACCAATACTTGCTGAACATGTCGGAGATCCCCATGAGGACGCGCGTGGCGAAGGGCAACGGAACTTTCAGCCCTTCGAAAATCTTCATGAACCTCGGCAGCATGAAGGTCATAAAGAAGAAAATGATGCAGATGCCAACGATGGCGACGATGATGGGGTAGATCAAAGCCGCGACGAACTTCGACTGAACTTCGGCGAACTTCTCGTAATGGGAAGCCAGGCGGCGCAAGACTTCGTAGAGCGCACCGCTTTGTTCGCCAGCGCGCACCATGTTCACGTAGAGGTCGGAAAAAATCCGCGGTTGCTTGGCCATCGAATCAGAAAGGCTTTTGCCTTCCATGACGTCCTGCTTGAGCTCTTTACTCACGTCGGAAGGAATGCCCTTGGACTCGAGGTGCGCCATGCTGCCGAGTGCGACCGTCAGAGGCATGCCGCACTTAAGTAGATTGGAAAGTTGCTGGGTGTACGTGGCGATTTCCTGGAGCTTTGGCTTGCGCCTGCGACCACCACGCCGCAACGCCGCGGGCAAAAGATTCGAGGGGGCTTTGTCCTTTGGTTTGTCGACAGCGATGGCGGCAGCCGCGGCAGCTCTGGATCCATCGACCATGACGGGGAACAGGCCGAGGCGCTCGATTTGAGTGAGAGCGGCGGCGCGGTCGGCGACGTCAAGAACGCCCTGGACTACCTCGCCTGTTTTGCGGCGGGCCTTATAAGCAAACTGAGGCATATGCGCTATGTATTGAAACCCATCGGGTTCGTAAAGTTTTGTGCTGTCGGCGGGCAGTAAAACGGGAATGCTGAGCCGCCCGCTCCCATTGAATCACACTGCGCCTCTGCTGGCCAGCGCTTCGTTGAGGCTGCCGCGGCGGTAGCCTTGCAGATCGAGGGTGACGTGTGCATAGCCGATCTTCCGAAGTGCTTCGGCAACATAGTTAAAAGCGGCGCCCTCGAGAAAGCGGGGCAACTCGGATTGGCCAAGCTCAATGCGCGCAAGGTAGCGGGCGCTCTCCGACGCGCCGCCGCCGGCGAGTTCGTGATGCCGAACGCGCACGTCGTAGAAACCGAGATCGCGCAGCACATTTTCCGCCGCTTCGATCATGCGCAACTTCTCCGGGCTGACGGTCTCCCCATAGGGAACGCGCGAACTGAGACACGCCATTTGCGGTTTGTCGGCTGTGGGCAAACCGAGCTGCGCGGACAACTCCCGGATTTCGCCTTTCGTAAGGCCGGCGTCTTTGAGCGGTGCGCGCACTTTGAATTCCGAGGCGGCCTGCGCGCCGGGACGAAAGTCGCCTATGTCACTGGCATTTTCGCCATAGGCGATGATCGCAAAGCCTTCTGCTTTGGCGAGGGGCTCAAGCTCGGTAAAAAGTTCCTGTTTGCAGAAATAACAGCGGTTGGACGGATTCGAGAGGTATGCTGGATTGTTAAACTCCTGCGTTTTGACAACACGCAACGGGATCTCGAACCGGCGCGCCATATCGATCGCATCCTCCAATTCCCGGCGGGGCAGGCTGGGTGAATCCGCGATAACCGCCAGCGCGCGATTTCCGAGCACTTCGTGCGCGACGTGCGCGAGAAAGACGGAGTCGACGCCGCCGGAGTAAGCGACCAGGCACGATCCATAGGACCGCAACAGCCGGTGAAGATTCTCGAGTTTATCGCTCGGCATTGAACAGAAACGTGCCATTGGTGTGACAACTTGTCGAGGCACCGATGCGATCGCTACGGGTAGCGCGTCGCATACGGACTGCCAAACCAACGCTGCCATTGTATTCGTCCTTTGATAACGCCTTTTGCGCCAGCACCCCGCCGCCAAGGAACTCTTGACGCATCCCGATCAGCCGGTAGGTTGACATGTAACGGTTGCCAGTGCGCGAAGCGTCTTCGCCGCCAGGGACTAGAAAGTAAAACAATGAAAGCATTTGTATTGGGTTTGATCGGAATGGGTGTTGCGATGACATTGCCGGCGGCTGATCCGGCGCCCGCGCTCAAGGACCAGAAAGACAAGGTCAGTTACAGCATCGGCATGGACATCGGCCGCAACATCAAGCGGCAGAGTCTCGACATCAGCGTGGAGGCTCTGGCGGCGGGAATCAAAGACGTGATGACGGGTGGCCAGACGGCATTAACGGACGACGAAGCGCGCGAGGTAATGAACGCGTATCGCACGGAGATGCAGGCCAAACAGCAATCGATGGCGAAGGAACAGAGCGAGAAGAACAAGAAAGAGGGCGAAACGTTCCTGGCCGAGAATCAAAAGAAAGAAGGAGTCAAAACGCACACCGTGAAATTGCCGAGCGGCACGAATGCGGTGTTGCAATACAAGGTGTTAACAGCGGGGACGGGACCGAAGCCCAGCACCAACGATACGGTGATTACGCATTATCGCGGGACGCTGATCGATGGCACGGAGTTCGACAGCTCTTACAAGCGCGGCGAACCGGCGACGTTTCCGGTGACCGGAGTGATCAAAGGGTGGACGGAGGCGCTGCTGCTGATGCCGGTCGGTTCGAAGTGGCAACTTTTTATTCCGTCGGAACTCGCGTACGGCGAACGTGGCGCGGGCCGGCAGATTGGCCCGAACGCAACCCTGATTTTCGATATTGAGTTAATCGGTATCCAGGACAAGGCGCAGGCAGCGAAGTAGCTCAGGATTTTTGAACGCAGCGGCAGTGTTATCACTGCCGCTCTTTTTTGGGTTCGCGGAAGCAGGCCGCTTAGGAAATGGGCGATACAACCGGTTGGAAACCTGCACTACTCACACAGCCATGTTTGGTCACAAGATCGCGCATTTTGGCGACGGCCTTCCTTAGTTGACGCTGGCCAAAGAGCGCGGTGCCGGAGACGAACGTGTCAGCGCCAGCCTTGGCACATTCGACCGCAGTGGCGTTATTGATACCGCCGTCGACTTCGATGCGATAGTTCAAGCCCATTTCCGCGCGCCACGCGTAGGCCTGTTGAACCTTGGGCAGCATCTCGGAAATAAATGGCTGGCCTCCGAAGCCCGGGTTGACGGTCATGATCAGGAGCAGATCGATGTGCTTGAGGAACGGTTGCACGTGGCAGATCGCGGTGGGTGGGTTGATTGCAAGGCCAACGCGCGTTCCCAGCGAGCGTATCTTCCAGATGAGTTGTTCCACGCGATCGGCAAGCTCGACGTGAATCGTGATGTTGTCCGCGCCGGCTTTCTGGAAGGGCTCCAATAATATTTCAGGACGCGAGCACATAAGGTGCACGTCGAAATCCATGCGCGTTAGCGGACGCACAACGCGCACGACCTCCGGCCCGAAGGAAATGTTCGGAACAAAATGACCGTCCATGATGTCCAGGTGGAGCCAGTCCGCCCCGGCGCGGTGGGCGCGAATCGCTTCCCTGGCCAGTTGGCCAAAATTGGCGGCCAGCAGTGACGGCGCAACAATCATCGCCTCGAAACTAATGGACGCACCGATCATTTCCGACCTTTTATTTCTGAAGACCTCGCTGCTCAATCACGCCGTGCGCCTCCTTGTCCGTCTCTTCGTGGCCCCATTGCCGTCCCGCCGAAGAACGGAGGCAACCAAACCGGAGACAATTGGAGATTAGCTGAATGGCCTCCCTTCCTCGCGTCGGGGGTTACAAGCGTCGGTTCCGGAGCGGGGTGGGCAACCCATGGGGCGCGAGGAGCAAACAGGCGATGTTACGCGCATGATTGCTAAGGAAGAATTTATCAAAGGGTTGAATGAAGATCTGGCAGCAGAATGGGGTACGATCATGCGCTACACATACCAGGCCGGGAAGGCGGTAGGTTTGCGCGGGGCGGAGTTTCGCGAAATCCTCGAGAAAGAAATCGCGGATGAAATGGGCCACGCAAAATATCTCACCGACGTGATTGCCGACCTGGGAGGCGAACCGACGACTGCCCCGCGCGAATTTGAGAAGCCGAACGACCTCAAACAGATGGTGGAGTTGGACCTGAAGATGGAACAGGACGACGTAAAGAATTATACCGCGCATGCCAAAATGGCCGAACAACTCGGAAATACGGAACTGAAGGTGAAGTTGGAGGAAATGGCGGCCGATGAGTCGGCGCACGCGCGCGATTTGCGCCGCATTTTGAAGGGACTTTAGCCGCTAACTTGCCAATAGCGCGCAGTGAATTTACCTTCGCGCGCTATGGAACAAGTCGTGATCATTGGGACCGGGTGCGCCGGTCTCACCGCCGCGCTTTACACTGCGCGGGCCAATCTTTCTCCGCTGGTGCTCACCGGCCTCATGCCGGGCGGGCTGCTCACGACCACGAGTATCGTTGAGAATTTCCCCGGCTTCCCGGAAGGCATCGACGGCTATGAATTGATGACGCGCATGCAGAAGCAGGCGGAGCGGTTTGGGGCGCGCGTGCAGTTCGGCACGGTCGAAGCCGTTGATTTGAAAAAGCGGCCATTTACGGTCACGGTGGACGGGGAAGCGGTGCAGACACAAACGCTAATTATCGCCAGCGGCGCGGGGCATCGGCATCTCGGACTCAAGAGCGAAGAATTGCTGGAGAAAAAGGGAGTGACGTACTGCGCGACATGCGACGGGGCGCTGCCGATGTTCAAAAACCAGCCATTGGTGGTCGTAGGGGGCGGGGATTCGGCGTGCGAAGAAGCCACTTACCTGACGCGCTTTGGGTCGACCGTTTACCTGGTGCACCGCCGCGACACGTTGCGCGCATCGAAAATCATGGCACAGCGTACGCTCTCGAACCCAAAGATCAAACCGATCTGGGACTCTATTGTGACCGAAGTTCTCGATGTGAAGCAGGACAAAGTAACCAGTGTTCGTTTGCAGAACGTGAACACGGGCGCGGAATCGGTGCTCGACTGCGCAGGTGTGTTTGTCGCGATTGGTCATGTTCCCAACACGCAACTTTTCAAAGGTGTGATCGAAATGGATGAAAATGGGTACATCGTTCCACGAAAAGGCAGCCATACGAATGTGCCGGGCGTGTTCGTGGCGGGGGATTGCGCGGACCACGTTTACCGGCAGGCGGTGACAGCGGCGGGAATGGGATGCGCGGCGGCGATCGATGTCGAGCGTTATCTGTCGGGCATCGACCTGTGATCCACGTCGCGATCGACCGAAGTCAATTTCCCGAGCGTGTTCGAGCGGAATTGCTGGAGTCGCTGCGGCGGCGGGAAATCAACCACAAGTTCCACTACGACAGCTACAAGCAGGCGCAGAAGTGGCTGGCGCTGCACGAGGCTCATTCGCCGGCGAGAACCGACCCGGAAACGAGCCGGATTTACAACGAGGCATTCAAACACCTCGCCAGCGAATGGCATGGAAAGAGTGTGCAGGTGATCGGCCTCGGGTGTGGCGGCGGACAGAAAGACGCCGCGTTGCTCGCGGAACTTGCGGCCCACGGTTGCCAAACGATGTATGTCGCGGTGGACGTGAGCCTGCCGCTAGTCATCGCGGCGCGCGAGCGGGCCAAGGGCCATGCCTCGGAAACACGAGGCGTGGTCTGCGATTTGGAAGCTGCGGATGACATTCGCGACGAGCTGTGCGAGGGCGGCGTATCGCAGCGGGCGCTCACGTTCTTCGGAATGATTCCCAATTCGGAGCCGGACGTGATTCTTCCGCGGCTTACGGCGTTACTGAATCAAGGAGACCGGTTGCTGCTGAGTGCGAATCTCGCGCCGGGAACTGATTACCGAACCGGCGTAGAGCGCGTGCTGCCGCAGTACGATAATGCGCTCACACGGGATTGGCTTCTCACATTGTTGTACGATTTGGGAATCGAGCGCGAAGACGGTACCCTTCAGTTTCACATCGAGGAATGCGCCAGCGGGTTGTTGCGCATTCGAGGCGATTTTCGATTTAGCCGAAGGCGCGACATTCGCCTGGAGAACGAGATGTTCGAGTTCAAACCTGGCGAGAGGATCCGTCTATTCTATTCATATCGTTACACGCCCGATCGTCTCGGCGCGGAATTGCGGAGCTACGGGCGACGTGTCGCCAAAGAGTGGATCTCCGCCAGCGGTGAAGAAGGAGTATTCCTCATTTAATGCGGCGAACGCCCCAATAGCCGCGCAAGTGACCAAACCAGAAAAATCCGATGACCCCCAGAGCTGCGCCGGCGGAATCGATGAGCACGTCGGACCAGCGCGGACTGCGATTTGGAACGAGGGACTGGTGGAACTCATCGGTCGAGGAATAAAGGGCCGCGATGAGCCATGCCATCACCGCCGCTTTTCGGCTCCACGCGGCGGTAGGCGTCGCTGGTTTAGTCAGTGCCCGCGCCAACAGCCAGGCCAGCACGGCATACTCAGTGACGTGCGCGGCCTTACGCACGAGAAAGACGATTTGGTCGAGGTTTTCATGGGAAATATCGCGAAAGAAGAATCGGACGAACGGAGCAATAAGCCGCGAGCTGGTGGGGGCGGACTTAGGGTCGGCCGAAGCGGAAAAGATGACAGCCATCCAGATGAGCACAGGCAACCAATAGCGAAAGAACTTCTGCGTTCGAGACACGGAACGATGAAAGCAAGCGCCGCTTTGCAAGCGCAACGGAATTCACCCCAATTTGCTTATTCGATTTGCCAAGCGTAGCCTTCTTTGGCAATCAAAGGCCGCCAAATGAAGAGAGTTTCATGGTCCGTCGGGTTGGCAGCCGTAGTCTTATGCGGCTGCCTGGAAAAGAGTTCAAGAAGCACAAGTGACGCGCCGTTTCTGCAACTGCACTGGGCGGGATCGACGAACATCCTGAAGGGAGGCACGAACGCGGCCAAACTGCAACAGGTGTTCAAGCTTCCCTCGACCGCGGCAGTCCGCGGCGAAGTGCTGGCCAAGTTGAGCCGCGTGCCACAGGAATTGTGGAGGAAGAGTTTGCCGGCCGCTGCGCCGGCCGGGGCGACGGCTTCGGCACCAACCTTGCAAAGTTTGCTGGAAGATCTTTGGCAGAACGAGTCGAGAGTGACAGTGCAAGGGAAGCCCGAGCAACCCGATCTGTTGCTCGCGGCGAAATTAGACGCCGCCCAAGCCGACACGTGGAGCAAAAACCTTTCGCGGCTTGCGGAGGCGTGGAAGCTGGGCTCAGCCAGTGCCGCCGGTCCTACCGCAAAATGGAGCGTCGGCAAGAGGGACCTGCACATTCATTACGCGCGAGAAGGAGAGTGGACGTTTGCGGCCTTCACCCAATCGCCGAAGAGTCCGTTTTCTCAATCCAGCGCGACGGGTCCGTCTCTTGGCGGCGCCATCCTGGACTTGCGCGCGGATTGGCGGCGGCTTGGAGCTGCGTTTCCCGTGCTCGCCAAGTACCCGCTTCCGCCCTCGCATATTAAAGTGATGCCGCGCGGCGCGGCGCTTCGCACCGAGGCCAAACTCACCTATTCGGAACGGCTGCCGATCAAATTGGAGCCTTGGAAAATTCCGACGAATCTTGTCTCCGAGCCATTGATCAGCTTTAGCTGCGCGCAAGGCATCCAGCCGCTGCTGGACCAGGTGAAAGGCTTTTCAAAGCTGCGGTTGAAGAATCCGCCCAATCAATACTGCACCTGGGCTCTGGGCACAGTCTACGCGCAGACATTCCTGGCGGCACCGATGCCAAATACGACGAATGTGATCGCGGAGATCGCGGGTCGGTTGCCCGAATTCGTAGGGGCGTACTTTACGAATCCGCCCGGGAACTTTCTATGGATCAGCAACCGCGCGGAATGGATTTGGTCTGGCTTGCCGATGGTCGTTCCCCACGTGCGGACCGCGCTTTCGGGTGAGCAGGAATATCTGCTCGCAGGGCTTTTCCCTGCGCCTCAGAGTTCCAACAGTTCGCCGGCGGAACTGTTCGCGCAGATCATCGGCCGGACGAACTTGCTGTATTACGACTGGGAGTTGACTGACCAGCGGCTGCCGCAAGCGCGACATACCTTCCAACTCGTCGACATAATCAATGGGCGGCAGCTTCAATCGACCAATTTTGCGACGCAGCGCTGGATCGGGGAACTCGCGCCGCTGCTGGGAAATACCGTCACGGAAGTCACCTTAAACGGACCGAAGGAGCTTTCGCTGGTGCGCAAATCGGACATGGGCCTGACGGGCTTCGAGATCGCGCTGCTGGGAAGATGGATCGATTCGCCACGATTCCCATTCCAGTATGAACCGCCGCCGTTGCTGCGGACGGGAACGGGTCGGCCAGCCACATCCACCAATCGGTTGAACGCGCCACGACCGGCGGGCGTCGAATCGAACCGTATCACGGCGCCGAAGCCCGTGACCAACTCAGCGCCATCGCCGAAGAAGGAGCAGTAGTTCGTGCTCAAACTCGGCGTCAACATCGATCACGTCGCCACCGTCCGTCAGGCGCGTTACCGCGGGCGGCAATTCGGCGAACCCGATCCTCTCCAGGCGGCCGTCCTGTGCGAAAAAGCGGGCGCGCACGGGATTACCATTCATTTGCGCGAAGACCGCAGGCACATTGTCGATCGGGATGTCTGGAACATTTCCAACGCCCTGACCACGCGCCTGAATCTTGAGATGGCGAACGCGCGTGAAATCGTGGAGATCGCATTGAAGGTAAAGCCGGACATCGTGTGCATTGTGCCAGAGCGCCGCGAGGAAGTGACGACGGAAGGCGGGCTCGACGTGGCGGCACAGGTGGCGATACTGAAGGAGACGCGGCAACGAATGAACGATGCCGGCATCGAAGTGAGTTTGTTCGTCGCGCCCGAACCCGTGCAAATCGAATCGTCAGCTCGGGTAGGCGCACAGTTCATTGAGTTGCACACCGGCGCGTTTGCCGAGGCGGCGCGTGAGGGCAAAGCTGAAGCGGAACTTGAACGGCTCGCAAAGGGAGCCATCACCGCGCATGAGCAAGGCTTGAGAGTCAACGCAGGCCATGGGCTGAATTACGAGAATGTGCGCTTGTTGGACAGAGTGCCGCACCTCGTTGAACTGAACATCGGTCACAGTATCGTGAGTCGCGCCGTGTTCGTGGGATTGGATCGCGCCGTGCGCGACATGCTGGCCGCGATGCAGCATTATCCCGGATAATGTGACCGTCCTGGAAGTCATCAAGCGCAGCACGGAGTTTCTCGAAAGCAAAGGCGTGGACTCGCCGCGTCTGCAGGTCGAATTGCTGCTCGCGCACGTGCTGAAAATCCCGCGGCTGAAACTCTACCTGGATTTTGAACGCCAACTCTCCGACGCCGAATTGGACGCACTGCGCGAGTTCGTGAAGCGCCGCGGCGCCCGCGAGCCACTGCAATATATCGTGGGAACAACTTCATTTTGCGGCATTGAAATCGCCGTCACGCCTGCGGTGCTGATCCCGCGTCCCGAGACCGAACTGCTTGCCGAGCAGGCATGGGAGTTTCTGAGCGCGCGGACCCGTCGTCCGACAACCGTCCTGGATTTCGGAACTGGCAGTGGGTGCATTGCCATTGCCATCGCGTACAGATTTCCATCATGCGAAGTGCATGCCATGGACGCGTCGGAGGAAGCGCTGCGCGTCGCGGCCGGAAACGCGGCGCGGGTGAGAGCGCCGATTTCGCTTCACCGCGGCCGCGCGATTGACGACCTCCCCCTGCCGAAAATGTTCAACCTCATCGTCAGCAACCCGCCGTACATTCCGGACGCCGACGTGGAAACATTGCAGCCGGAAGTGCGCGATCATGAGCCGCGTCTGGCGCTGGGCGGGGGAAAGGACGGGCTGGATTTTTACCGTATGATCGCCGCGCAGAGCCGAACACGACTGACGCCGGACGGGCGCATCATTGTCGAGCTCGGTCACGGGCAGGAGCAAGGGTCGCGGGAAGTGTTTGAGAGACAGGGCTGGCAAGTAGAGTGCGTCATCGCCGATTACGCGGGCACGCCGCGAATCTTAATTGCGTCTAACGAGAATTAGTGGAATTCTCTGCCCGCGAAAATGCGCCGCCGTCGAGCAAAACACGGCGAAAAGGCAAGCGACTTGCTTTCAGACCCTGATATACATGGATAGTTTGTTGATTAAAGGCGGCGTGCCACTGCACGGCGAGGTCACGATTAGTGGCGCCAAGAACGCCGTCCTCCCTATCATGGCAGCGACGCTTCTTACGAAGGACACGTGCGTTATCCGGCGGGTGCCCGACCTGAGCGATGTCCAATTCATGGCCAAGATCCTAATGTCGCTCGGAGCCAAAGTTGTCGTCGCGGGCGACACGGTGACGGTGCGCGCCGCCAAACTGAAACCGGTTGGCAATTACAATCTGATCCGGAAAATGCGCGGCTCTATTTGCATTCTTGGCCCGCTCCTGGGCCGGCAACGCCAGGCGCAAGTCTCGTTGCCGGGCGGTTGCGTGATTGGCCCGCGGCCCATTGACCTGCACCTGAAGGGAATGCGTGACCTGGGCGCGAGCATTACCATCGATAGTGGCTACGTGAACGCCAAGGCCACCAAGTTGATCGGTGCGGACGTTTTTCTGGGCGGCCGAGCCGGCCCAACCGTTTTGGGCACCGCCAACGTGATGATGGCGGCGGTGTTGGCCGAAGGTGTCACCACGATCCAGAGCGCCGCGTGTGAGCCGGAGGTCGTCGATCTCGCTTATTTCCTCAATAAAATGGGCGCAAAGATCGCAGGTGCAGGCAGCCCCACCATTACGATCAACGGCGTGAAGGAACTCCGCGGAGCAGAACACGAAGTCATACCGGATCGGATCGAAACCGCGACCTTCGCCATTGCCGCGGCGGCGACGGACGGCGAAGTCACCATTCACGGCGGGCGTCCAGATCACCTGCATGCCGTGCTCGACAAATTGAAGGAAGCCGGAGTGCGCATCGAGCGCAAGGGACTCACCATGAAAGTAAGCCGCGGGGCGCGGCTCACTCCCGTGGACATCACCACCCTGCCCTATGCAGGGTTTCCCACTGATGCCCAGGCGCAGATGATGGTACTGATGGCGCTCACGCCGGGCTTGAGCATTATTACGGAACGGATTTTTGAATCACGGTTCATGCACGTGAGTGAATTGGCGCGGTTGGGCGCCGAAATTTCAATCGAAGGGCCGAGTGCGATTATCAAGGGTGGACGGCAACTCAGCGGGGCGCCGGTAATGGCTAGCGATCTCCGCGCGTCGGCTGCGCTGGTGATCGCGGGTTTGGCCGCCAAAGGCACCACGCAAGTCAATCGCATTTACCATCTAGACCGCGGTTATGAAAAGATTGATGCCAAGCTCAAGCATTTGGGCGGGCGCATTCGGCGGGTGAACGAATCATGAAAATAGCAATCGGCATCCTCATTTTGGCGCTGGTCGGTTTCGGCGCGTTCAAGCTCTGGGAATATTGGGACAAGACCGAGCAGAACAAGACCGTCGCAGACCCGACGGCCGGGGTGCAGCCGCAGTCCCTGCAAGGGCTGCCGCAGGGTCTGGAGCAGCCATTGAAAGAGGCGCAGGACAAAGGGCCTGACGCGTTCAAGGAGTTCATCGATAACATCAAAAAGTCACCTCTGGTGAAGGACCCGCGCCTGGCGTGGATCGAACTGGATTATGTCGTCATGGTCGCTGGAAAAGATCCTGCGGAAGCAAAGAGAGTGTTCCGAAAAGTTAAAGAACGAGTGCCGACGGATTCGCCTGTATACCCGCGTGTCCAGTCGCTCCAGAAGACGTTTGAGTAGAGCGGTTTCGTGGAGCGCCGCCCTCGCCTCAAATTGACACTCGCGTAGCGCGCGACTAGCTTCACGCGCGAATGTCGAGGTTGCCGTTCGAGCTGTTTCTCGCTCTCCGTTACCTGCGTCCCAAGCGGACGTTCGTCTCCGTCATCACAGTCATTTCCGTCCTTGGCGTGATGCTGGGGGTGGCGGTGCTCATTATCGTCATCAGCGTCATGAGCGGTTTTGACAAGGAGACGCGCGACCGGCTTCTCGGCTTCAACGCCCACATGCGCGTCGTGCTGGTGGGGCTGCGACCGGTGGGAGACTACGAGGACGTAATGCGGATAATCACCTCCAACGCGAATGTGCGCGGCGCCGCGCCTTACGTGCTCGGGCAGGTGATGCTCGAAACGCAACCCCAGTTTGGAAATCAGATGGTCGCCGCACCCTGGATACGCGGGATTGACCTGCGTTTCGAAACCAACGTGAGCAACCTGAGCACCAACATCGTGCTGGGCACACTCGACGTCGAGGGTTCGTCGCTGCTTGTGGGCGAGGTGCTGGCGCGGGAACTGCGTTTGAACATTGATGACCGCGTGGCGATTTACTCGCCGAGCTTTCTCAAGGAAATTCGCCGCCGACTCGAAGAGCGCAAAAAGGATCCGAAGAAAGAAATCGACGAGTTGCCACTGCCGGATGACTACAGCGTGAGAGGTGTCTTCAACGTCGGTTACAACGAGTACAACGCGAATGTGATTGTGACCTCGCTGGAGAACGCGCAGGAACTCTATCAACTCGGCAATGCTGTCCATGGCATTCTCGTGATGTTGCGCGATCCAATGCAGGTCCACGAAGTGGCGAACCAGTTGCACGCCACCCTGGGAGACGAATTTGGATTCGTGCTTTGGCCCGAGGAACATGCCTCACTGCTGGATGCGATCCTCGTGGAAAAGAACGTTATGTTCTATCTGCTCTTTTTTATCATGATCGTCGCGGCCTTCGGCATCATGAATTCGCTTATCACCTTCGTGGTGCAGAAAACCCGCGAGATCGGAATGCTCAAAGCGCTGGGCGCGACGCGCTCTCAAATTCTTTGGTTGTTCCTGAGCCAGAGCCTGATCGTTGGCGTCGTCGGGGTGGCACTTGGGTTCGCCCTGGGTATGCTCGCCGTGCATTATCGCAACGGATTTCTCGAATTGATGCGCAAGATCACCGGCTTCGAACTCTTCCCGGCGAAGATTTACAATTTTACCCAATTGCCCGCGTTGATTGACCCCCTGGACATTGCGGTGATCTGCGGCAGTGCCGTCCTGATCTGCCTGCTCGCAGGACTCGCCCCGGCGTGGACCGCCGGGCGATTGCAGCCCGTTGATGCGTTACGGCATGAGTGACGCAAGGCCAGCATCGAATGGCACCCTGCTCGAAGCGCGCGACGTGCGCAAAAGCTACGTGCTGGGGAAGCGCACGCTGGAAGTGTTGCGCGGCGTGAGCGTGCGGATTGAACGCAGCGAATTCATTGCTCTGCGCGGCGCATCGGGCGCGGGCAAGAGCACGTTGCTGCATTTGTTGGGTGGCCTCGATTCGCCCAATGCAGGTGAGATTTGGTTCAGCGGAGAAAACCTTTCACGCATGTCGCAAACAACGCGCTCGCGCTGGCGTAATGACAAGGTTGGCTTCATTTTCCAGGCGTATCACTTGCTGCCGGAGCTCGACGCGCTGGAAAATGTTTGTCTGCCTGCGCGCATGTCGCGCGTCCCGGCAGCGACGGCGGAGGCACGCGGAAAGGACTTGCTGGCGCGCGTCGGCCTGGCGCAACGGCTGGAACATAAACCGGCCGAGCTGTCCGGGGGTGAGCAGCAACGAGTGGCGATCGCGCGCGCGTTGATCAACCATCCGGAACTGATCATCGCCGATGAACCGACCGGCAACCTCGATTCCAAAACAGGCGATGAAATTATGGATCTGCTCCTGGCGTTGCGTGCGGAGCGCGAAACAACACTGGTGATCGCAACCCACGACGAACGCATCGCAACCCGTGCGCCGAAAGTGTTTCAGTTAGTCGATGGCCAGTTGGCGTAGGCTCTTACTTAAACCCCCTCCTTTACCGCATTCCGACCATCGCCTCCCTCCTCGAAAACTCCCACGCCAGTATCGCCTCCTTGCGCCCGCTGCCCCATCGATATCCCTGCACAATTCCCGTTTCACGAATCACACGATGACACGGGATCAAGTACGCAATCGAGTTGGCACCGCAAGCCGCCCCCACCGCTCGCGCAGCCTCTGGCCCGCAAACCGCCGCTGCGATTTGCCGATAACTTGCCACGCATCCCTCCGGAATTCGCAACAGTGCGCGCCACACCTTTAGTTGAAACGCGCTCCCGCGAACGAACGCCTTGAGCCGCGTTCCGTTGCGCTGGTTCGCGTCGAACACGAGACCCGCTTGTTCTCGCGCGTCGCGATCATTCCGTTTCAACTGCGCACGCGGCCACTCCGCTGTCAGTTCCGCCGGCTGCCCTTCATCTTTCCCCTCGACAAAGGCCAGATGACAAATCCCCCGCCCGTTCCACCCGATCGTGCACGGTCCGAATGGCGTTTCCGCCCGGCCCCACTCGATCACCATGCCCTCACCACCGCTTTTGATCTCCCCCGGCGACGCCGCCTCCAAACTCACCAACAAATCGTGCAAACGTCCCGGGCCCGAAAGCCCCGCATCCAGCGACGCGTCGAGAACACTCGCCGATTCACGCAGCCGTTCCTTGGCATGCTCCGCGGTCAGACACTGCAAGAAATCCTTTGGCGTCACGCCGGCCCACCGGCGAAACAGCCGATGCAAATGCGATTCACTCAACCCGCTCGCTCGAGCCATTTCCGTCAACCCCGGCTGTTCCGCTCGATGCTCTTCCAAATACCCGATCACTCCCGCAATCCGCGTATAATCATTCATCCGCCGCCACTATACCCCGCCCTCCCCCATCACTCCCACCCGATTCTTGCCTCCATTTGCGCCGTTCGCTTTCCAAACCATCCAGCAGACGACTTACGTCTCTTTACAAGTAGAAAGACAAACGCGAACTGACGGCTCCTTACGCGTTGGTCGTTACAAAGGAGGCCCTCACTCCACGCCCGGAGCGAGGATGGCGTCTTTCATGCCATGGATGATTTTTTTGTCGGCGGGACAAATGGTGGCGAGGACGCCTCCCAGTTCGGCGCGGGCGGCGTCGCCTTCGCCGGCGACGAAGTAGTAGGGGCACAAGCGCACGCGTCCATCCATCGGGACGACTTTCTGCGACTCGAAATCGAAGTACTCCGATTCCACGAGGCGCGGTTTGTGATAGCGCTGGAGGACGTAAGGCGAGCGATCGGCGAACGTGACGGCTTTGTCCACTGCCGCGCTCCATTGGTCGATGGAGAGGTCACTGCCAAGATACACGCCGCGAGCGCCCCAGGCTTCTTCGGAGAACCCAGAAACCTTAAGGATCAATTCGCGCTCGCGTTGCGAGAGGGTTTTGAGTTGCTGCCAATCCGTGAGATTGATTTCGGGGATGGCGGCGTTCGGCGGCAAGGGCGTCGGGTCGACGATCCACGTGTACGGAACGATGGCTTGCAGACGCTTGAAAAAGGATTCACCGAGGTTTTGCCGCCAAAAACTCTGGAGGTTGCGATTCCACAACAGCGCGAAGAGCATCTTTTCCTCAAAGATGGTCTTCGGCGGCGGGGTTAACCGGATATCACCGCGCCGGGCCGCGTCGAGGATTTCTTGCGCAGTCGAAATGTTGGGGAGATCGAACAATTCAAAGAAGCGATAAACTGCCTCACCCTTAGTGAAGCCAGTAAAAGAACTGGCCTGGACATGGAAGCGGTCGCCGTCGAGCTGGCTTGCGAGCCACTCCATTTCCGGGCGATAAGTGGCCGCCTCCTCTGAAACGACAATGTGGACGCGCGGAGCCTCACCGAAAACGGAAGTAAAGCCGCGCCCCATCCCTTCACCCCCGCCGAGGACGGGGAAATTGAGCGCCGAATAGGTTTTGTTCAGCCATCCGGTAAGGCCCATACCACCCGGGACGCTGTCAAGTTCGATAATGCTGAGACCCAAGTCCGTGAGGAGAATGTCCGGCCGGATCACGCGCGGGACATCGTTCTTGAAGGCCGAGTCGCGTTGCAGATCGATGAGGTGGTGCGGCTTGCCGCGGTCGAGCCAATCAGCGACCCACCCAGGCTGTTTGCCGGTGGCACTTTGGCGATAGAGCAAGTTGACAGCGCGATAAAACTGGAGCAGGAGCCGGCCCAGCGTCTGGAATTCGCGCGCGACCCTTTCTCCCAGCGGAAACGGCGCGGTAGCGACGCGCCAGTGCTGGTCCTGGAACAACCCGCCGGCCGGGAGATGAGCGCGGACGAATTGCGCCCGCTCGCTCGCAGAACTGCTGGTTGTAACTTGTGTATTCAACCCCGCACCTGACCGGTGCCAAAGCCAAGCCACTTGTAGGTGGTCAATTCCTCCAGGCCCATTGGACCGCGCGCGCCGATCTTGTCTGTGCTGATGCCGATCTCAGCGCCCATGCCGTATTCGCCGCCGTCGGTGAAGCGCGTGGACGCGTTCCAGTAAACCGTCGCCGAATCGACTTCGCTGAGGAACTGCTGCGCGCGCGCTTCGTTGCGCGTCACGATGCTGTCGGAATGCGCCGAGCCGTATTGATTGATGTGATCGATGGCCTGGCGCACGTCATCGACCACGCGCACGTTCAAGATGTAATCATTGTATTCGGTGGACCAATCCTGCTCGGTAGCGGGCTGGATTTTGCCGCCGGTATTTCCGAGGAGCTGTTGAGCATCCTTGTCCGTGCGGAATGCGACGTTCTTCTCGACGAGCCGCTGACCGACGGCAGGAAGAAATCTTCCGGCGATGGCGCGATCGACCAGCAGGGTTTCCATGGCGTTGCAAACGGCAGGCCGCTGCACTTTGGCGTTCATCACGATTTCCTCCGCCATGGTGAAATCCGCGTCACGATCGACGAACACGTGGCAGACGCCTTTGTAATGTTTGATCACCGGCACCTTCGAACACTCGGCCACGGCGCGAATGAGGCCCTCGCCGCCACGTGGCATGCAGACGTCGACGTACTGCGTGAGGGACAAAAGTTCGCGGATGGCCTCCCGATCGGTGGTCGCGACAACCTGAATCGCATGCTCTGGAAATTTGGTAAGGCGCTTGCGGGCGGCCGTGACCATCGTCTCGGCGATAATGCGGTTGGAATGAATGGCTTCCTTGCCGCCCCGGAGAATCGTGGCGTTGCCAGACTTGAAACACAGGCTCGCCGCGTCGGCGGTGACGTTCGGGCGCGATTCGTAAAT
>Ga0075418_10001025_pt1 | contig 30873 bp, 26 predicted proteins | sample SoiMetdeltSBSDD2_FD_81776 | JGI IMG/M metagenome (GOLD analysis project Ga0075418, IMG submission 81776) | Bulk soil microbial communities from a Populus tree surrounding site in Tennessee, USA - Soil MetaG P. deltoides SBSDD2 | ecosystem: Environmental > Terrestrial > Soil > Tree plantation... | reverse complement strand
TTTCTGATTTTTGGTTGGGTCACCGGTCGAGCCTATGGTGTTGCCGGCGCCGCGATATCGACTCTGATCGCCGTTGCCGTTGCCACCGTCTGGCTGACGCTGTACTTTCTCCCGGCCGACTCGTACTTGAAGTTCGTCCGCGTCGATTGGAAGCCGAATTTCACGTTGTGGAAGAAGATGCTCGGCATTGGTCTTCCCGCCGGCGCTGAGTTCTTCCTCCTGGCGGTCTATCTCTTCATCGTCTACATCGTCAGCCGGCCGTTTGGAGCCGCCGCGCAGGCGGGATTCGGGATCGGCATGCGTATCGTGCAGGCCGGCTTCATGCCCGTCGTTGCGCTGGGATTCTCCGTCGCGCCAGTTGCCGGACAGAATTTCGGCGCGCGTCAGGCCACGCGCGTGCGCGCGACGTTTCGAGCGGCTGCGCTGATGGCGATCGGCGTCATGTTGCTCCTGACCGCTATCTGTCAGCTCGAAGCGGCAGTCTTGATTCGTGTGTTTTCAAAGGATGCGCAGGTCATCGACGTCGGCTCCGAGTACCTGTCCATTGTGTCCTGGACGTTTCCGGCATCAGGAGTGATCTTCGTCGGTGGCAGCATGTTCCAGGCGCTGGGGCATACGTTGCCCGCCCTCATCGCCTCGTTCGCCCGCATCATCCTGGTTGGCGTTCCGGCCTTCATCCTGGCACAGCTCCCCGGGTTCCAACTGCACTGGATCTGGTATCTCTCGGTGGTCGCGGTCTTCGTACAACAAGCAGTAAATCAACTGCTCCTGTTCCGGGAGTTCAGGCGCCGCCTCGCTTTTGCTGCTGCACCTGTCGCCTGACTCTTTGTGGCGCTGACCCCAAAAGTCCTCGTTGACGTGCGTTGCTTTTTGCGTTTTACGGCTGGGCGGGTTCCGGATTCTCGACGTGGGCCGAAGCAGTGGCGGCCGGTTTGACTGTCCCTGTCGCGCGCGGGATGGATCGGACGACGCGCGATGCCATTTGATACCCGATGCTTGCGGACGCCAGGCAGATCCAGAAACTGGCGGTCGTAAAGAGCATCCCGGTTGCCGCTAATGCGACGACGGCTAACAGATCAACGATCAAGAGCGCCACGATTCGTACGAAGCGCTTTTCGGCTTCGTAAGGATCGGGCTCGATACCGAGTCGAAGCGGGGGGCGGGACGGACCGTCCGCCTGCACGCCTGCGACCTCGCCGGGTTCAGCGGGTGCGGGCGCCGATTCAAAGTATTCAGCGAATTCAGCCGCCGTCTCGTCCGGGTCGAGACCGACCGCCTTTGCGTACGCGCGGATGAACGCACGGTTGTAGACGCCACCCGGCCATCGCGAGCAGTCGCCACGCTCGAGTGCCGCATAGTGGGAGGCCCCGACCTTGGTTGACGCTGCGACTTCCGTGAGTGACAGATTCTGGTGTCGTCGCTGGCGGCGAAGTCGCTCGCCAAATGCTCGGCGCTCAGCGATCAATGCTGTGATCCTCGTGAATCTTCGCCGTGGCGAGCCATTCGCTGCTCACCTGATCCCCCATGAATCGATTCCGGCGAGAGTGACGGTTGGTGAATGAATACATCGCGCGCGCGGCTACGACGGCGATCGCGCCGCAGGCAAGGAGCCAGAGTTTCATGTTGTAGTACCCGAGAGTGGGAGGAGGAATTTGTGCATCCCCGTGTGCAAGAACAATTCCGATAGAGGATCGCACGACGTCGGCGTGTTTCAACGCTATCGGATGGTTTGGTCTTGTGCTTGTCTCATTCTACTCCGGTAACAATTACAACGCGACAACGAATTGATGATTGCTGATTTCTGATTGCTGATTTGATCTTCGACCGAGGGCCAATGCCAAAGCGCGCAACGACCAGACCTCAATCAACAATCAGCAATCGACAATCAGCAAATTCCAGATCGCCCCTAAGCTGCATCCATGAGCTTGTCCGCGGGAGTTACCGTTGAGCTCGGGCGCCGGCACGAGCGCAGGTGATGAACGATATGGCAACGCTCCCACCAGACGGCAGCGGTATAGACAACGGCGTTGATGGCAAGATGGGTTTGGCGGCGCTTGATCCAGGCGGCTATGTTGTAGGCGGCACACACAGCCACCGTCGCCATTAGTACACCGTGAACCGCAGCCTTCGTCGGCTCGCATTGGCCGTTGTCCAGCATTTCGGAGACGGTTCGAAAGCGATCGCTGGTTCGAATCCGACCGTCAGTTTCCACTGGAGTCCCCATCTTCTCCCTCCCGTGACCCAACGTTTGCCGTCCGGAACGGCCAGTGCAAGCGTTGAGCCACGGCTTGGGCACCTGGCCAAAGCACCAATCTACGGTGGGTTTCCTATGGAAACCTCACCTGGCGGACGGCAGTGGCGACGACAAAGACGCGGATGTTGTTGGCGAGAGGATCGGCGGGCATGACGAAGAAACCGTAGCCGTCTGGGCGATAGTTCAGCGTCCGTCCGGCGATCACTTCGTTATCGAGCAATGTGACTTCAATGCGGCGCCCGTGCTGCGGATGGTCGGTGTCCGTCCGCTCGACGTAGGCAGGGTTGCCGGCGAAGTCTCTGACAAAGAAAACGCCTTTCAACCGTGCCAGGGGGACGATGACACGGTCTTGCGGCGTCGCCAGCGGCGACGGCCAGAGCGAAAACTGGGAGCGTGCGGGATTGAAATCGTGCGTGTATCCCTTCAACAGCTGTCCTTCCGCATACCGCACCACAATCTTCTGCCACCCTATTGCTTGCTGGGCTTCACCCGGCACAGTTAGCGACTTGCTCGAGGTCGCGCGTGGTATCGCTAACTCCTGTCCGCCGAATCGTCCAGGATACAAGACCCGCGCGCGTGGTAGGTCAGTCGGCAGATTGATGCGCCGCGAGAACTCGCACGCACCGCGGTAGATCGTCTTTCCGGGCTGCAGCGAACCGATATGACATCGGACGACGCGGAATTGAATCGCCTCGTCAAACCCTTGGCCTGCGATCTCGAGTGTGAGAACCGAGTCCGGACGCAGCGGAGAGGGTGAGTCAACGAGAGCGCCGCCGGCTGAGAGATCGACGATCGAAACGGCGTGCCCATTCAGTCGCGCACGACGAATCCATCCAAGCTCGTCTTCGCGACGACGCCTGTCCGCACGGCGATCGTGCTGCGCCGTTTCCGCGTCAAGTTCCCGCTCGGTGGCAAGTTGAACTCGGTACGACTCGGACCGATCCGCCGTATCCGGTAGATCGAGTAGTGCATGTTGTAGCGGACTCACGGCGGATCTGCCTCTCTATCTCACACCACCACCGCGGGAACTTCGAGTTCGCCGCGACGGAATGCATCCATGAACGCGTCGACGACGCGTGGATCGAAGTCGGTTCCTGAACCCTTCGCAATGACGTCGCGTGCCTCGAAGAGCGACATCGCCTTGCGGTAGGGACGATCGCTCGTGAGCGAATCGTAGACGTCCGCGACCGAGATGATGCGCGCTTCGAGCGGGATGTCTTCGCCGCCCGTCGGGTGATATCCGGAGGCGTCGAACTTGTCGTGATGCGCCAGTACGATGGGGATGACGCGCCGCAGCGATCCGCCAACCGGCTCCAGAATCGCGACCCCTTTGCTGACATGCTGCTGCATCTCTTCGTACTCGGCCTTGGTCAGGCGAGCGGCTTTGTAGAGGAGCTCGCGGCTGACGTCGAGCTTGCCGATGTCGTGAAGCAGCGCGGCCGCCCGGGTATCCTCGATGCGGTCCGACCCCAGGTCCATGCTGGACGCGATCTTCGCCGCGTAGACCGACACGCGATAGCAGTGGTTCTCGGTGTATTCATCTTTCGCGATGAAGTGCCGCAGGATCATCAGCACGCCGTGATAGGTCTCCCGCAGTTCCGACAGCTGGGCGGCCTTGTGCTCATAGAGCGACCCCATCGAGTAGCCGGTGATAATGAGAACCCCGCCCCAGACGGTGATGTCGAGCCACCGTCCTCCCGGAATCCGCACGTTTGCGGACGCGGCAAAAAGGATCGGGTTGTACCAGGTCATGAGGCACACGAGGAGGACACTTCCGAGCGCGGTCAAGGTTCCTTGCCGTCGTCCATAGAGATACGCCGCTCCCAGCGTCGGCAGCGTGTAGAAGCTCAGAACCATCCGCTGGCCGTCGACCACCAGATTCAGCATCAGGCAGATCGCAAACAGCGACAGCAGGATCCACAGTTCCTTGTTCACTTGCTCGAGACGACCGATTTGTGGCTTGAACATCTTGTGTGACACCCTGGGTTTCCCTAGGCGCGCACCGCAAGAAAAAGGCCGACCCTGGAACTCTGTTTAAGCTTGAAAATAAAGGACTTACAGATATGTGACCGCCGAGATCTGTGAGCGCGTGTGCTGGATCGGCACAGCGGCATTTCACATCTGACGACTGCGATAGCATGAGCGAATGCGCTTTTTCGTCCGGACAACGCTGACGCTCATCTCTCTCGCCTTCCTCGCGTCCTGCAAATCGGAAGCTCCCGAGAAACCTCCGGCTGCATCACAGGACGCCGCCTTCACGGCTCTCGCCGGCGAATGCCTCGAAGACATCTTTCGGCGGCAGCCTACGCAGGCCACCGATCTCGGCATTCACAAGTACGACGATCAGCTCGAGAACTACTCCCGGCAGGGCGTCATGGATGCGATTGCCGCGGCGCGGGGATTTCGCGATCGCGTGAATGCCATCGATCCGTCCGGCCTGTCGCTCGACAAGCAGCTCGATCGGGAGCAGCTGCTGCACGCGATTGACTCGCGAATCCTCATGCTCGCCGTCGTGCGTCCCTGGGCGAAGGACGCTGACACCTACAGCAGCGGTCTGACGAATACCGCGTACGTGATGATCAAGCGCAGATTCGCGCCTCCTGAGGAGCGGCTCCGTAAGCTGATCGCCCGGGAGAAGGCGATGCCGGCCGCGCTTCTCGAAGCACGAAAGAACATCGAGAACCCTCCGCAGATCTACACGCAGATCGCAATCGAGCAGATCGATGGCAATCGATCGTTTTTCGAATCAGCGGTTCCAGGCGGTTTCAAGGACGTCAAGGATCAGGCGCTGCTCGATGAGTTCAAAAAGACGAACGATGCCGTTATCGCCGCGCTCGTCGACTACAAGAAGTGGTTGCAGGACGATCTGCTCAAACGATCGAAGGGGGAGTTCGCGTTCGGGCAGGACACGTTTCGAAGAAAGCTGTCGGCCGACGAAATGATCGACGTGCCGCTCGACGAGCTGCTCACCATCGCCGAACGCGATCTACGGAGAAATCAGGCAGCGTTTGCTGAAGTGGCACACAACATCGATGCGAAAAAAACGCCCGAGCAGGTTCTGGCGGCGATAGCGGCCGATCATCCCGCGGCACCGAAGCTTCTCGAATACACGCAGAAAGAACTGGACGCGATTGGCCGGTTCATGACCGAGCACCAGATCGTTACGATACCTTCGGCGGCGCCAGCACGCGTGCAGGAGACGCCGCCGTTTCTGCGTGCGACGACTTCGGCATCGATGGACATTCCCGGACCGTTCGAGAAAGTCGCGACCGAGGCGTACTACAACATGACGTTGCCCGATCCGAAATTGTCCGCGAAAGAGACCGAGGAGTTCATGGGGCAGTGGTACTACGCCGCGATCTCGAACGTGTCAGTGCACGAAGTCTGGCCGGGGCACTACCTGCAGTTCCTCTACGCTCGGAACTTCCCGTCCGACATTCGTAAGGTCTTTGGCGCTGCGACCAACTCTGAAGGCTGGGCGCATTACTGCGAGCAGATGGTCGTCGACGAGGGCTTCCACCGCGACGACCCCCGCTATCGCCTTGCACAAATCCAGGACGCCCTGCTTCGCAACGCGCGCTTTATTGTCGGAATTCGAATGCACACGCGAGGGATGACAGTGCAGCAGGCGGAGCAGTTCTTCATCAAAGAGGCGTACCAGCCTCCGCCGGTGGCGCGATCCGAGGCTAAGCGTGGCACCTCTGACGCGACGTATGGGTACTACACGATGGGAAAGTTGATGATTCTCAAGTTGCGCGACGACTACAAGGCAAAGAAGGGCGCGCAGTACTCGTTACAGGACTTTCACGACTCCTTCATCAAGCTCGGACCTCTCCCGTTGCCGCTGATGCGAAAGGCAATGCTTGGCGCGGCCGGGAACCTGTTCTGACCCGAGGACATGTAGCGTCCGCCTTCAGGCGGAGATCCGCCTACATCTTCCAATTCATTCGCGCGTACAGCGCGCGGCCGTTCATCCCAAACGGCGATTGGCTCGGGAATGTCTGGATTCCGTTGAACGAGTTCACCGTCGTGTTGCGATCGGGAAACACATTGAACAGATTCTGCGCACCGGCGGCAAGGATAATGTTGCGATCGAACCTGTACGAGACCTCGAGATCCGTCAACCATTTCGCGCCGTAGGTCTGATCATCGGGCGGATTCTGTGTGAAACTGCAGAATTCGCCGTAGCGGGCCAGATTCACAAATGCTCCCCAGCGGTCCCGGCGCCAGTCGCCGCCAAGACGCAGGCTGTCGCGTGGCTGTCCGCATTCGATCCGCCGGCGTTCAATCCGATCGAAAAGAACCTGATCGAATCCAGCGAGTTGCGGCGGCGTCGCGACTTCACCAACGATCTTCGTTCGCGTGTTGTTGTAGCCCGCGTGTAATCTCAGATCGCCGGCAGTACTGAACGCGATGCGGTATGCGGCGGTCGCGTCGACGCCATTGGTGCGCGTGTTGATGGCGTTGGTGAAAAATCTGGCGCTGTTCGCGCCGAATGGGGCGAGCAGCTGCGTGATCAGTGGGCCCGTGAAGTTACCCGACAGGACGATGCGGTCGTCGATGGCGATGTGGTAGTAGTCCACCGTCAGGTCGAGACCCGGCGTCGGCGTGAGGACAAGCCCCGCGCTTGCATGCGTTGAGTTTTCCGGCTTGAGAGGTTGAGCGCCGAGGACCTGGGCTGCTGGCGACGAAACCGGCAGTGTCAAAGACTCGAATGGCACGAGTCCCTGTCCGGGGACGTTGATGAAGTTGGTTGCTGTTGACGAGAAAAACGATTGACCGAGCGACGGCGCTCGGAATCCTGTGCTGACGGCGCTGCGTAGCACCACCCGGCGGGTCGGCTGTACGCGGACAGTCAACTTTCCATCGAACGTTCCGCCGAAATCACTGTAGTGCTCTCCTCGTCCCGCCACTCCGACACGAAGCCACGGCAGGAAATCGCCTTCGACGTCTGCGTATCCGGCGATGCTGTGGCGAGACTCATCAACTTCGTTCGACGGCCGGAAGCCCGGAAACACCTGCGCGCCGATCGCTGCGACGCCGCCGGCGCGATTCGGGACGCCGCCGTTCCGATACGAATCCGGCTCTCCCGCCGTGATCTCGTACTGTTCACGACGGACTTCGGCACCAAAGGCAACGTTCAGCGGTCCTGCCAGTGCCTCCAGTTTGAACGGGCGATTGAGATCGGCGTTGGCGACGATCTGACCGAGCGCCAGCGTGCCGGCATCGAACACCGTCTTGTTGGGCGGAACCGTCGGGCCCAGCGAGACGTTGAGAGAGTTGCCGATTGTGAAGTCGAAGCTGTTGTGGCCGTACTCGGCGCTCAGATCCCAGCCCCACTGATTCCACGCCCCGCGCACGCCAGCGGTTCCCGAGAAATCGACGACGGTTGGTTGAATCTCCGGCAGAAAGCCGAGCGGATAAATCTCCGGCCAATTGCGAACGTCCAGACCGCGGCGGTAGAACCCGGCGCTGTTCGCCTCACGATGGCTGAACCCGCCGAACGCATAGAAAAACCGCGTCTGCTTTGTATTCAGCGGCACGTTGGCATTCAGCAGCGTCATGAAATCGCGGGTATCGGGATCACCCCATCGATGATTCGGTTCTTGCACCGGATTACTTGCCGCATCCCCGGTGACGATCTGATCGCGTGGATCGAATGAGGCACGGTTGGTGCGGTTGTGATGCCGATACTCGGCCGCGAGTGTGAGGCTGCCTTTTCCGATTGGTGCGCCCCAAGTTCCGCCGAGATCGAACAACCCGCCGTCGGAGAAATCAATCTTGTCCCCTTCGCGACAGGTGAGGCCGTCTGGTGCGCAGGAGTTGCCGACGAAGCTGCCCGTCGACAGGCCGAATTTCGTCGACAGTGCCGGGCGCGACTCTCCCCCTTTCAACACGAGGTTGATCACGCCGGCGATTGCGTCGGACCCATACTGCGCCGCGGCACCATCGCGCAGCACTTCGATGTGGTCGATCGCCGACACCGGAATCGCGTTCAAATCGACCCCGGTCGATCCGCGGCCGATGCTGCCGTTCAAGTGCACCAGCGCGCTTTGGTGGCGACGCTTGCCGTTGATCAGGACGAGCACTTGATCGGGACCCAGTCCGCGCAGCGTCGCCGGGCGCACCGTATCGGTGCCGTCGGTAATCGTCGGCCGCGGGAAATTGAACGACGGGGCGAGCGCCTGAATTACCTGCGTGGTTTCTGCATACCCGGTCGTCGCGATCTGGTCCTGCGTGATGATGTCGACCGGCACAGCCTTTTGATTTTCGGCCCCCGCCGCGCGCGATCCCACCGTTACCTGTTCTTCGAATCCAAGACTGAGGGCGACATCAAATGTTGTTGGGGCGGCGGGATTGACCTCGACGCCATAGATCCTCGGCGCCAGTCCGAGCGCTTCGATCTTGATCTGAACCGATCCGATTCGCGCGTACGCCGGTGGGATTTCAAGCCGGTACTTACCTTCCGTGTCCGTTGTCGCCGTTACGTCCGTTCCCACCAGCGACACGACCGCGCCGGGCACCGGCAGTCCATCGGCGCGCGTCGTCACCGTTCCTGTCAGAATCGCTGGAGTCTGTGCTATCGCAATCGTCGACAGACTCCAGAACAGAATCATCAACGTCGCTCGTCGAGCGGCAGATCGCATGTCTATCCTCCCGTTGGCAACTATGAGGCGCATCATCGTACTCTGTCACAAACGGCCTGTTACTTTCGGCCGTTCAGGTGGAAGACCGTGGAACCGCGTGTATATTGATGACCGGAGGAACGATGAAACTCTCACGACCATTCATGTGTGCGGCTCTTGCCCTGGCTGTATCCAGCCCCGCGCTTCGAGCGCAACAGAAACCCGTGCCCTCGGCCAATCCTGTCAGCCAGGCGATCAGGGATACGTGGGAAGGTGCAAAGCGAAATATGACGGAATCGGCGAATCAGATGGCCGAAGCGGATTACAGCTTCAAGCCCACCGATTCGGTCCGCACCTTCGGCCAGATACTTGCGCATCTGGCCGGTGCGAGCTACCTCTTCTGCTCGGCAGCGCGCGGTGAGAAAACGCCGCACGAGGAAGATGATTTCGAGAAGACCGCGACCTCCAAGGCGCAAATCGTCAAGGTGCTGAACGAATCGATTGCGTACTGCGACGCAGCCTACACGGCGCTCACCGATCGCACCGCGGCGGAAGTGGTACCGATGGCGTTTGGGGGAAAGGACGCTGCCCGCGCGTCAGCATTGATCGGGAACGTCGGGCACTATCAGGAGCACTACGGGAATCTTGTCACTTACTTCCGAATCAAAGGGATGGTGCCGCCGAGTAGTCGTCGGTGAAACTCACTTCTTAACCGGTACTGCCGCCTCCGCGAGCGGCCGCAGATCCGCGTGCCACCACTGTTCGGATCCGGCTAGCTGCGCCTGATCGATCCCGATCACGATGATGTCGGTGGCCTCGACGGGCGAGCCGTCGAGCACGATCGTGGAGTATTTCTTTTCATGCGCTTCGAGCGTGCGGCGGCCTGGCGCGGTCTGTCTCGCTCGTGGTGTTCCATCAGCCTTGAAGACGAAGGCCGTGACGGTGAACTGCTCGTATTCTTTGTCAGTCTGGTTCACCGCTTCATAAAGGATGATCGGCGGACCCTGGCTCGCTGTCATCACCGCTGCATGCGTGATGCGGACCGGCGGTTGTTGTCCTTCGACGATGAGGGCGGCCTTCTCGGCGGGCGCAGCGAGAACAGCTGTGGTCGCCAGCGTGATCAGGAGGGTATTCATAAGGCGAAGAGTAACACTTTGAACCAGCCACCTGCTACCTGACGGCTTCTCGCTCTGGCCTCATCGGTCGCGCTTCACGACTGGCGCTTCAATAATCCAGTCGCCAGGTTCGAGGGTGATCCCCTCGATCAATTCCGAGCCGAGCCGAACCTCACCTGGCGTGCCGCTTCGCCCGACCCGGTACAGCGTGTTCTCGTCCACCGTGAACCATTCCGGGAACTCGTTCAGCCGGACCAGGTTTTTCTCCAGGCTCAACACGCGGCGGTGGCGCGCGTAATCGAACTGAATGCGCCGCGGAGATGGAGCGGTGAGCGAGAGCACGAGCCGCTTACCATCGATCACCGCACCCACACGTACCCCTGCCTCCCATCGTGCCGGGCGGACACCGAGGCTTTTCATGTAGGCATACAACAGCGACGTGCGATTGAAATTTCCCTCGCCATACCAGTCCTCGATGTGGCCGTCGGCCCGCTGCATCGCGAGCATGACTTTCATCTCGGACTCGATCCAGTCGAGCGCTTCAGGCAGGGGCTCGCGGTTGACCAGATAGATGGCGCTTTCAATCGAATCCGCATACCCGTCAAACGATCCAAGTGGCAGATTCCGACCCGGTTCCCAGACGTAATTGCGGTATTTGGACAAATTTGAAAGGACGTGGCGAACCCGGTCGCGGTACTTCGTCTCGCTGGTGAGCTGGTAAAACGTGTAGACCGCGCCGTAGACGTAGCCCCAGTTGTCGGAGAGCCGTGAGTCCAATGGTTTCAGCGTCTCGGCGTCGACTTCGTTGTAGAGCATCCCATCAGGTTGTGCAGACTGAAGGATGCGATCGAGCATCCGCTGCACGGCGACTCGATATCGCGGTTCACGATCGGAACTGAGCTGATGTTCGATCGCGAGGAGGAGCGTCAGGCCGACGACCGTCTCGTTGCCGTGATCGCGAAGCCGCAGGCGGCGATCCCCGGAATGCGTGGTGAAATCCCATTCCATCCCAGGGACGCCGAAATTCCCAGGCAGGACTTCTTCTATGTAGGCGTCTCCAATCCGGCGTGCCCAGTCGAGAAAGCGCCGGTCGCCGGTCATCACCGCCAGACGCGTGAGCGTCTGCAGATAGTCTCCATTGAGTTCGGTATCCGCAGCCGGCAGTTTGCCAAACCGCGAAGTCACCGCCGCTTGCTCCATGGCATCGGCGGTCAGGTCGACCATACGGTGAAACCACGGTGTGCGTCCGAGATACTCGGTTACCGCGACCAGGCCGTCTTTCGCATACTCCCCAGCGCCGAAGAGGCTGGCCGGGCCGAGCTCGCCGGTCGCGAACGTCAGGTTGCCCGGCACCGACGCTTTCGCCGAGGTGTAGCGGACTTCGTTGCGCAGCATCTCCAGCATGCGGCCGGCATAGAGGTCAGGATCCGTGAGCTGCGCAGTGAGAATCAGGTATGGATAGAGATCGGCGCCCGAGTTATGCGGTGTGTAGATCCACTTGGCTCGTTCGGCATCCAGTCGATCGGGTAGCAGTAACGTCCGGCTATCAGCGTGGGTTAGCCACACGTGCAGCAAGCGTCGCGTTGCGGCGACAGCCGTTTCAAATTGCACGGCATTGGCGCGAGCTCGGTCGACGAGTTTTGCTGCCGGTGGTGCGATGGATTCCAATCGCGCCGCTTGCGCTTTTGCAGGCTTCAATCCCGTGGCTTCCGCCCGCAGGCGGAAGTCTCCACTCGCTGCGACGGCCGTCAGCGCGAACGCCAGAACAAGGGACAAACGCAGAATCATCGCGTGAGTGTAACTCTCTCCTCGCACGACGCGACAGGAAGCGGAAATGAGCCCTTTCCTCCTCTTTTGACGCAGTAGAAGCAGGAGTTCAAATGTTGCGGACTCATCGGCTCCGGACGATTCTGACGATCGTGCTCGCTTCCGGCGCGGCTCTCATGTCTTCCGGCTGCTGTTCATCCGTCGCCGGACCGACAGGGTTAGTCGCGAGCTACTCCGCCACGCTCGCGCCTGGCGAGTTCCGCTTCTACGACGCTGACATCCCGTCGTCGACGACCCAGATCAACCTGGATTTCACGTTGGACTCGACCACGATTCCCCTGCGTCTGCGCCAAATCGATCCGTCCTGCCTGCCCGCGGCGGCGGACGTCTGCCAGTCCTTTTACGACCAGACGATGGAACCCCGTCCCGCAGGAGTGCTGCGCTTCGGCAACACTCTGCAGCCGCACGGCACTCGCACGCGAATCGTTTTGCAAAACACATCGTCCAGCGAGACGGGCACCTACACCATCACGATCACACCGTTCAGAGGTGGCTGCACCTAATCCACCTAGCGGCTGCTGGTGGGTGCCGGAAACCCGGCGGCGACCTCCCTGAACTCATAAAACAGGCGAAAAATCTGACGATCTCGCGCGGCACGAATACGGCACTCCCGCGGCCCGGGAGGTTCCTCCATGTTGCGCTTCATCCTCGCGTTCATAGTGGCTTTCGTTGTCGCGATGGGTCTCATCGCCCTCAGGGCGGAGGAGGCATCGCAGTCGGCCGTCCCGGCGGCCACGGTCAAGGTGTTGCTCTCGCAGCTCAAGATGGACTCGATCGCGGCCCGCGATCCCGACGAGGCAGGGCGGTACATCGCCGCGCTCTATATCGAGGATTCGCAGTTGCTGGTGATCGGCGCGCCGTATACAGTGCCGGCCGCGCTCGACCGGTTGATCGCATCGGGCAGCTACCGGGATGCGTACCTGAATCTTCAAGCTGTCAAGGATCACAGGGGACACTTCTTCGTGGTCGACTCACTCGCCGACGGATTAAAGAAGGTGCCGGACGTCGATCAGCCATTCGACAGCACGACGATCGACGGCTCCGTGATGGTGATGTTCGACGGCAAGTGGGACGCGCAGAAACTCAACGAAGCGGCCTACAACTCGATGTTCGCGAAAGATGATGAGCGCTACGCGCGGATGTTGACCATTCTCGCGAACGAGTTGAGGAAGAAGACCACGGCACAGTAGGCGATCGATGCGCCATAGTGCGTGAAGCGGTGTCTAACGTCGGGGGAGGCGCCATGATTCTCATCCCCGCGACGCACGATGATTGGAGGCACCGAGTCAGCGAATCGACAACCGTACATACGAGCAGTGCGCCTGCACAAATGGCGGACCGTTGGCAGGCGGCCGCCGGGTTCCCCGCTGAAATCGCGCGACTGTTCTCGACTGCGCGTGCGACCCGCAGTGCGGCGTTGTTGGTTGCGATCCCGCATCACCAGGTTCCACTCGCCGGAGGTGCACACGCGGCACATCTTGACCTGTGGGCGCTGGTGAGGACGGGCCGAGGACTGCTGTCAGTTGCTATTGATGCTGTGGGCGCGGAAGCCTTTGACGCCGAAGCAGACGATCGCACCGCCACGACTGAAAGTCGACGGCTCTGGAAAGGACTCTGTCGGCTTCTCGAGATCCACGAGTCCGCTGACACCCCTGTGTCCTCTCAACTGGTTCACCGTACGACGACGGCGCTGGTCGAGGCCAAGCGATTCTTCGCTCGCGGCGCGGCAGTGGTTGTCCATTCGTTCAGCGAGAGCCGGCGCGGATTCAGCGACTTTCAACAGTTCGTCAGGCTGATGGGTGGTGCCCTCGTCGAACCCGGCCAACTCGTCGAAGTTCAACCGCGCGAGGGAGTCGAACTCTACTTCGGATGGGCACAGGCGCCACACATCAGGGCCCAACCGTCTGGCGCGTGACAGCCTAAAACTCGATTCAAAACCGATCTCGCGCCGAGATCGCGGAGAGCGCAAATCTTTGCGCGAGCCAGCCCCTACGGCGCAATCACTAGCGTCGTGGGACACCCTTCTCTTGTCGCTGAAGCCGGAGCCGCCGGCGTACGCCGATCCAATAAACAAAATAGTAGCCAAGCACAATCGCCCCAGCCGCCATCGATTTCGCCACACCTGCGGCGGCAACCCATGAGGCGTCTTCCAGGCCGGCGCGCCAGGTATGCCATGCCCGCCAGAAGCCGTAGAGCACGCGCCCGGTAACAACCAGGGTGATTGTCAGTACAAGCCAGCGGTTCGGCGTGTAGTAGATGCCATCATTTGTCGGCTCCCATCTCGTCATCCACAGCCCGACAACTCCGAGGACGAATCCGGTCGCCAGCCCTGCAAGTGTGTAGGCGAGCGCGGGATGCAGCCAGATGCTGGTCACCGCGGAGGACAGCAAGAACATCATGATGGAGAGCGCCAGGCCGACGAGATTGACAGAAATGAGCCATCCGCGCGCGCGCTGACGAGCGACCCCCCGGCGATAGCGCTGCACCAACGCGATTGGAATCAGCGCGACAAAGGCAAGAATCACGAGGACAAGGAGGATGAGCAGCGGCACAATTCAGCGTACTTCGGTGTGCCGGCGGCGCAAGCTCGTCGGCCCGAACTTTGCGTAACCTTAAGAGGAGTCGACCGCGAAGGAGAAACTCGTGCTGAGCACGCGTCTCCCGCTGGTCTGTGTCGTCGTCGGCGCGATCGCCTGGTCTACCGAGGTGCGCGCGGCCGACAAAGTTGATGTTTCCGTTCGCGGAAAAACGCTGACCCTCACGATCTACACGCCGCGCTCTGCGGCGCGGGGAACGATCGTCATGGGCAGCGGCGATGTCGGATGGGTTGGCCTTGCGGCCTCGATGGCGGAGGAACTTTGCACGCAAGGCTATACCGTCGTCGGCATCAACGTCCGTCAATACCTGTCGTCGTTCACCTCTGGTTCCAACCACCTGCAAGCAACGGACGTCGGCGGCGATTATCGCTTGCTCTTCAACACGCTTAAACAATCGCGTCGTCTCGACTCTCCAATCATCGTGTCTGGCGTTTCCGAAGGCGCAGCACTCGCTGTCCTCGCGTCGTCCGATCCGATCAATCACGGATGGATCGCTGGCGTGATCACGATGGGACTCCCGCCTACCGCGGAGCTCGCGTGGCGTTGGGCCGACGTCGGATCGTGGATCACCAAACATGATGCCGATGAGCCGTCGTTTGCAGCGGAAGATGTGATTGCCGCTGTTTCGCCCGTGCCGCTCTGCATGATTCAGTCGACGAAGGACGAGTACGTACCGAAGATTGAGTGGGAGCGGCTGCTCGCCACCGCGCGCGAGCCCAAGAAACAGATCCTGATCGACGCGAACAATCATCGCTTCACCGACAAGCGTCCAGAGCTCGATGCGGCATACGCCGCTGGTCTTGCGTGGATTACGCGGAAGGATCATCGATGAAACGCTGGCGCGATCATCCACAAGTCGACGCCGCATCCGCGTGGGTTGTTGCCAACGCCCCCCGAATCTGGGGCGTCGTCCTGTTCGCAATCGTCCTCGCGCTGTCGTGGCATTCGCTGCGCGGAATCCACACACGCGAGGTGCGCGAGGTCCTGCGATCGCTCGATCCACGTCCGCTCGCCCTCGCGGCGCTCGTCACAGTGCTCAACATTGCGATCATGGGTTTCTACGACGTGATGGCATTCGCCGAGACGCGGACGCGGGCCGTGCAGCGATGGAAGTTTGGTGCCGTCGCATTCTGCTGGAGCAATTTCCTTACGCTTGGGCCGCTGGCCGGCCCGGCGATTCGACTCTGGCTGTATCGCCGCAGCGTGACAGAGCTATCGGAACTTCACCCGGGCATCGTCTCGGTGATGATCGCGTTCGTTTCCGGCCTCGCCGGCTGGACCGCCGCTGCGCTCATCGCGCCGCGCATCGGCGCCGGCATGCCGCTGTTCGCGCTGTTGGCGCTGCTTCTTGTGATCTCGGCGGCATGGTGCGGTCGCGCGATCGCGCGACGCGCGGATCGGTTCGAGCGCCCGACTGCGGGAATGTCGCGCACGTTCGAGATGGCAATCGTGGGCTGGCTCGATTGGCTTCTCGGCGCGACCGTCTTCATCGCGTGCCTGCACGCGACTGGCCGCACCGCGCCGCCCCTGGTTCTCTTGTCCGAGTTCTTCTCGGGCCAGGTAATTGGCCTGGCGAGCCTGGTCCCCGGCGGTTTCGGCAGCAGCGATGCGTTCTGGATTGCGCGATTACCGTTCGATCAAAACGCCACGGCCGCCGCACTCGGTGCCTTTCGCCTGGTCTACTACGTCGTACCCTGGTGCATCGCTTCAATCGTGCTCTTGTCGTGGGCGACGCGCCTGTCGTCGCGGCGTATAGACGTCGCACGACGGATCACCGCCAGCCTTGTTGGCGCGGGCGGCATTGTGATGATCCTCAGCACTGCGTCACCGGCAATTCACGCACGTCTCGTGTTGATGGAGCGGTATCTCCCGCTTCCGTTGGTCGAGTTCGGGCAGCTCGCGGCCGCTCTCGCCGGACTGATTCTTCTGGTGCTGGCGCGAGGACTCGCGCGTGGGTACGCGAGCGCCTACAAATTCACCATCGCGCTGTTGCTGGTAGGCGGGTTTGCATCGTTGCTCAAAGGACTCGACTGGGAAGAAGCCGCCGTCCTCGCGGCGATCGGCGCAGCCGCCTGGTCGCAGTCATCGCTCTTCGATCGGGCGAGTGGCGCCGACTGGCTGGATTGGGGAGATCTTGCCGTCGGCTTCGCCGCACTCCTGGTGTTCGTGCTCTTTGGCACGTTCTCTCATCACATTGACTTTGCGGCGCTGCAACGCTGGACGTCCATCGGCTACCGGTTGCAGGGGGCACGATTTCTTCGCACTGCCGCCTCGATGGGTGTGGTCGTGGCCGCAGCGACGTTATACGTCGTAATCCGTACGCCGGTCCCTTTTGAGCCGCCGACCGACGGGGAAATCCAGCAGACGCTCAACGCGCATGCACGCTACGGCATCGGCACGACGCCGATCATGGTCGCGGTCGGCGACAAGTCCGTCTTTTTTGACGGCCGGCGCGGCTTTTGCCTTTTTCGGACGATCGGACCGTATCTCACCGTGTTTTCCGATCCGATGGTCACCTCGTTATCCGAGCGCGCGCCATTCCTGGACGGACTGTTTTCCTTTGCCGCCAACATCGATCGTCGTCCGCTCTTCTATCAGATTTCGGTCGACTGGATCCCTTTGCTGCACGACCGCGGCTATCGCCTGTTCAAACTCGGGGAGGAAGCACACGTTCATCTCGATCGCCTCACCCTCGAGGGACATGCCGGCAAGCTGCCGCGGCAGATTCTCCGGCGCGCCGAACGCGACGGGGTCACCTTCCGCGTCATGCAGCCGCCGGAGATTGCGAATCGCATTCAGGAAATGGCCGACATTTCCTCGGGATGGCTCCGCGCAAAGGGGATCGGCGAGCGCCAGTTCTCGATCGGATATTTTGATGAAGACTACCTGCGACGCTTTCCCTGTGCCGTTGTTGAACGTCGCGGCGGACAGCATTTACTGGCGTTTGCCAACCTGCTCGAAGGTCCGCGACACGAAGAGTTGTCGGTCGATCTGATGCGGTATCGAACCGGCGGTCCGAGCGTGATGGATTTCCTTCTCCTCTCGACGATGCTGTACGCGAAGAGCGAGGGTTATCGCACCTTCAATCTTGGAATGGCGCCGCTCGCTTCGGTTGGCGAGCATCGAGGTGCCCGAATCGGTGAGCGGCTCGCTGGCCTGCTCTTCCGGCGCGGCGACCATTGGTACAACTTTCAGGGCGTCCGATTCTACAAGCAGAAGTTCGATCCCGTATGGGTGCCGCGTTATATGGCGTATCAGAGCGCAGTGGAATGGCCAGTCGCTCTCGCGAACGTCAGTGCGCTTATTGCTGGTAGTTGGGGGAGTGCATTCCATGAATCGCGGCTGCGTCCTATTCGCGACGATCATGATCTCGAGCTGTGCCGTCAATCCACGTCCAGCAGTTCCTGATCGATCCGTCACCCTCAACGGCCATTCACTCTATTTGCATTTTGAAAACCCTGACGCCCCGTCGACGCGTCCGCTGCTGGTTTACGCCACCGGCGATGGCGGAATGCATCGCAAGGACCTCGATACCTACCGACATCTCGCGGCGCTCGGCGATCCGATCGTCGGGTTTGACGCGCGCGATTACGTAAAGCACCTGGGGAAGGACACGGTGACAACGACGCCGGAGCGGTTGGCCCACGATTACTCGCAGATCATCATGCGCGCACGGCAGGCGCTTGGACTCGACCCCCACTGCTCGGTCGTCCTCGTTGGTATTTCACGCGGCGCCGGTCTCGCGGTCGTCGCTGCCGGCCAGTTGCGCGACTCGATCACCGGCGTCGTCGCTGTCGCCTTGACTCAGGAAGAAGAATACGTCCGCTGGCATCGGCGCCTTCCGCTGCCGCGCGACACGCACCCAACAGCGATGGTGGACGTCTATGAATACCTCGCGGAGCTTGGGAATCTGCCAATTGCGATCGTTCAATCGACGCACGATCAATATCTGGCAGCCGCGAGGGCGCGTGAACAGTTCGGTCCCGACACGCCGTACCGATGGCTCCAGGCGGTCGAGGCGAGCAATCACAACTTCAGCGGCGCACGGCCCAGAATGTACGACGCCGTCAAATCCGCGCTGGATTGGGTGGTGATGCCGCGGACGAATTGATTGAGATGCTAATGCGCCGCGGCGATCGCCGGCGTCACGCACGAGGCCGATCCAAAGTCACGGAAACTCTGCCCGTCGATCGGCACGAACTCCCAGTCGTAGCTCCCGCTCTTCAGCGTGAACTTGATCACACCCCACGTGCGGTTCTCCCACAGCTCGCTGTTCCGCTGCTGACTCATCCGGTCGTACAGCGAGTAGCCGCCGGTACCAACGACGAATTCGCGGATGCCGTTGGGAGTCGGACGGGCGTCGGCGTCCTGGGGCGCGTATCGTTCGTAATCGTGATCGTGGCCGTTGACGACGACGTCGGCGCCGAACTGATTCAGCAGGCGCCAGACTTCCCGCATTTGAGCGGAGTTGCCGTTAGGTCCGGAACTGAAAAGCGGGTGGTGCCACATGGCAAGCGTGCAGGACGCATTCGACTGCGCGAGGTCTGCTTTCAGCCACTCGTACTGCGGCGATCCAGGACCGGCGGACACGTTGCTGTTCAGCGACACGATGTGCCACGTGCCGAGCGTGTAGCTGTAGTAGCCGAGACCTGCGGGTCCGGCGCTCGCACCGAAGTAGGCGAAGTACGGCGCGCCAGCCGCCTGCTCCCAGTCGTGATTTCCCGGGGCCGCCAGGGTGCGTGATTTGTGCCGGCCCCAGGTCGACTCGTAGCACGTCGCGAGCAGCTGCGGCGTGCTCGTGGGATAGACGTTGTCGCCAAGCGTGAACACTGTTCCCGGGATGCGATCCAGCAGCTTTGCCGTTGCCTCGGTGTTCGTGTCCTCGCAGCGGGCGATGTCGCCAGCGCCCACCAGGATCGCGTCCGCGACCTGCGGTGTCGGCACCACGACATTCGGTGGAATCGACACCGGTACTTCGTCGGGACCGGCGATGTGATTACCTCCACATCCCGCGAACAGACAGAGAACTCCGACGTAGGCCATGGCCGTCTTGCGTGAAATCAAATGAAATGTACCGGGGGAGTACCTGTGATGATACCCCGGCCCAGTTCATCTGCGCAAGCGCTAAGTCCATATGGCCCAATGCGTAGCGCGCTTCATGCAGGACAAACGGCCCGCGTTCGCGCGTGAATTTGAGGACCTTGCCGATCTCTTCGTCGAATCGCTCGTTGTCGAAGCGTGTGTTCCGGTCGGCATGCGCGGCGTCTCTGATCTGTGCGTGGATGCGGCGCATCTCGGCCTCCAGCCAACCGATGGGCGAATCTTCCGATTCGGGTCGCATCGAAGCTTCGGCGCAGTCAATGAGCGTCTGCATGTAGAGACGGAAGTACCGCGGTATTGAGAGCAGTCGCCTCGTCAGGACGTTGTCGTTGACGCCCTGGAGGATGTCGTAGTCCTTCGCCCACAGCGCGTGATCCTTGTCCCAGGGGAGCAGCTGCGATAGTGCTCGTCCCTGGAATCGATACAGATAAAAGTTGTTCGGGCCCCAGTAACCGAGAAAGCCGTCGTGTTCGGCGATGAAATTCTCGACGGCAATGTGACGAACGAATTGTTCGAGATCCAGCAGCTCGCCGACTTCGCGTTCGAACTGGTTGTCACTCGATTGATTCAGTCTTTTGAACAAGGTTTCGAGTGGCCCATACAGGGGAACCGGCGCGTCGCTTTCGTGGGTCTTGGGCTCGAAGAGCTCCGCGTAGATATTCAGATTGGGACCCAGGTAGTCCCACGGGTAGTCGGATTTCCAGTGGTACTCATACAGATAGCCGCCGTTCTCGGCCTTGCCATTCGAGTCCTGACCGAACGCGCGAGCAAGAAATGTCTTGTCGACCGGTTCGATTAACTCGTAAAGACCAAGGTATTGCCGGTTGACGAACACGCGCGCGTGTACCACTCGCGACGCCGGCATTCCCATTTTCGCGAACATCCCGAGGCCGAGGCGCTGCGCGACCATCGAAGGATCCTGGATCGCGTTGGCGAGCACGATCGACTTCAGCCCGAACGCCGTCTGATCCAGGAACCGTCCGAAATCGACCTTGAGCCCGGGCTTCTTCGGATTACGACTGCCGCTGCCTCGCGACCGCACGCCGACCTGCGGGATGACCACTTCTCGCCACTTTATGTCCGCTGCATAGTACGTATCGCTGAGGTAGAACGCCTGCAACGCTTCCCAGTCTCCTGGCTTCATCGTGAGTTCGATGTCATGCAGGACGCTGGGATCAAAAAGATCATCGGAGGTCTGGGCCGCGGCCGGTGTCGTCACGATCAGTGAAGACGCGAGCAACAGCGTGAACGAAGCGAGCCTGAAGGGTTGCATGGCTGCTCCTTGTTCCAGCGTGTGGCTGGTTTGATCGATCGACGACCGTCGTCGTGCGGCTGTTCCGACGTGAAGTGCGACGGCAACAGTGCGGATATCGTGGGCACCGCACACGCGACGAACGATCGACATCGATTTGATTCGGCGCAGGAGCAGCAAATGATGCGCCACACTCTTGTACTATCTGGGCATGCAGACGCTCATCACCGTGCTCGTCACCACCGCACTCCTCGCTGCCACACTCCAACCGAAGAAAAGCCGCGCACGTGATCTTGGGATTCCGTTCGAGGGCACCGCTGGGACGAACAACGCGATCACCGATGTTGCCGGCGTGGAGGTAGGATTCACCACACTGATCCAGGGAGATGGCGCACTGGTCGAAGGGAAAGGGCCGGTTCGCACCGGCGTCACTGCGATCTTGCCGCGTGGCAAGTCGTCGAACGATCCGGTCATGGCCGGATGGTTCTCGTTGAATGGCAACGGCGAAATGACGGGAACGACGTGGATCAAGGAAGGCGGCTTTCTCGAAGGGCCGGTATTCATTACCAACACACACAGTGTCGGCGTCGTCCGCGATGCCTCGATTGCCTGGGGCCTGAAACATGGCGCCACGCTGCAGCCATGGTCGCTGCCGGTCGTCGCGGAAACATGGGACGGCTCACTCAACGACATCAACGGTTTTCATGTGAAGCCGGAGCACGTCTTTGCCGCATTGGACAGTGCGACGGGTGGACCGGTGCTGGAAGGGAACGTTGGCGGTGGCACCGGCATGATCTGTTACGGATTCAAATGCGGCACGGGCACGGCGTCACGAAAGCTCGATGCAAACGCAGGCGGATACACCGTCGGCGTTCTCGTCCAGGCGAACCACGGCCGGCGATCGGAGCTGCGGATTGCCGGTGTGCCGGTCGGCGCAGAGATTCCATTGCCGCCGCCACGCGGTGATGCCCCCAATGACCCTGCTGCCGAGCGCGAGCTTGGCTCGATCATCATCGTCGTCGCGACGGATGCGCCGCTGCTGCCGCATCAGCTCGAACGTATCGCGCGTCGGGCGTCGCTCGGCCTTGCGCGTACCGGCGCGACATCGGGCAACAGCTCGGGAGACATATTCATCGCGTTCTCGACTGCGAATGCGAAATCGGCCAGCGTACCCGACGTAGCGACGGTGCAGATGCTGTCGAATGATCGGATCAGTGCGCTGTTTTCAGCGACGGTTCAGGCGACTGAAGAAGCAATCGTCAACGCGCTCGTGGCCGCCGAGACGATGACGGGAGTGAACGGCCGGACGATTGAGCGGTTGCCTCACAATAGAGTTCGGGAATTGTTGAAAAGATATGCGAGGTAGCACCATGAAGCGCATCGCAGCGGTTGCCATCGCATTCTCGATCGTGCTGGGTCTGTCGGTGAGCCGCCTGAACGCGGAGGAGAAATGGACTGAAGTCAAGAGCACAAACTTCAGGGCATGGTCAAACGCGAGCGATCGTTTTACGCGCGATCTGTTGTGGCAGCTCGAACAGATTCGATTTGCTCTCCAGACGCTGTGGCCCTGGACGCAACTCGATCTGGCGAAGCCGATGCTCGTCGTCGCGGTCAAAGACGAGCAGAGTATGAAGGCGCTGGCGCCACAGTTCTGGGAACAGAAAGGCGGCGTGCGGCCCGGCAGTGTGTGGGTCACCGGGTCCGATCAGCATTACATGGTGATCCGCGTCGACCAGCGCGGTGAGGAAGACAGACTGATTAATCCTTACACGAGCGCCTACTTCTCGTACGTCAATCTGATCCTGATGTCGAGTTTCGGGCGTGACATTCCGCTGTGGTTTGCGCGCGGCCTGGCGGGCGTGCAGAGCAACACGATTGTTCAGGGGAAACAGATTCTACTTGGGCCACCCATCCCCTGGCATATCGAGCGGCTGCAGACGTACGGGAGGCTCAAGTTGAAGGACCTGATCAGTGTCACGCGATCATCGAGGGAGTACACACAAGAGAATGGACTCGAGCGGTTCGATGCCCAGGCGTGGGCGCTTGTGCACTTTCTGATGTTCGGGCAGAACGCCGTCCGGCGGCAGGGTATCAATAAGTTCGCGGAGTTCCTGGACAAAGGAGCGGAGCCAGAGGCCGCATTCCGCGAAGCTTTTGGACGCCCGGAGGATTTGGAAAACGATTTCGCCGCCTATATCAACCGCCGCCTCTACAACTACCAGCAATTCGAGCTGAATAAGGGGATCACGCGCGAACAGTTCAAGTCGCAGCCATTGACGCCGGCTCAATCGGCCGCAGGACGTGCCTCGGTTCACGTGGCGATGGGGCGTCCAGTTGAAGCCCGCGCGTTGATCGACGAAGCGCGCAAAACCGATCCGAACTCGCCAGATGCGTACGCGGCGGAGGCGCAGCTATTCCTGCGGGAGAACAAGCGGGACGAGGCGAACGCCGCTTTCGTGAAGGCGGCTAAAGCCGGCGCGACGCACGCGTACGTCTACTATCGTGCCGCGACATCAATGTGGGGACCGACACGCACTGATAATGAGGTGTTGAAGCAGATGGACGAGTATCTGACGCGAGCAACCGAGCTCAATCCGTTCCATGCCGAGTCGTTTGCCGCACTGGCGGAAGTCAGGTCCGCCCTCAAACACACGCCAGAGGAGATTTTTTCGCTGCTTGCGAAGGCTGTGAAGCTGGACCCGGCGGACCCGTGGATTCGACTGACCGCCGCACGCTCGCTTTGGCGAGTCAACAAGCTCGAGGAAGCTCGCAATGTCGCGCGAGTGGCTCTGAATCTCTCCGGCAGTGATGCGCGTGCGAAGGCCGAGGCGGAGCGGTTGCTTGCGACCATTCCGGAGAAGAAATAGACGCAGAGGGTCTACTGTTTGCGAGCGACGCTTCGAATCCACTCAACAACACGCTGCTTGTAGACCATCCATTCGGGATGTCCTTCCCAGTTCTCCATCCCGTGTGGCGCCCCACCGAGTGCGAGGACGTCGTGTTCCACGCGCAGCTCGGTCAATCGACGATCGAATGTCTGCGCTTGCGCCCAGAGCCGTTCGCCAGTGCCGTTGACGAGAAGCATCGGCGGCATGTCCTTGTGCGCGCGATATAGCGGCGAGTAGTTGCGAAGCTCGGCGCGGGACTCGTCGTTGAGTACAGTTCGACGGAACAACCGTACAAGAAGCGATCGCGGCGATGCATCGGTGACCATCGCGTCGAAGTCATAGACGCCGTAGAACGACACGACGCCCGCGAGACTGCGGTCTTCGGTTGCCACGAGTGACACCATCTGCCCACTGGCTGATTCGCCGAGCAGAAAGATCTTGTTTGGATCGACGCCGAATCGCTTGTGCTGGGCGCGGACGAAACGGATGGCGTCGCGAAGATCGTCGAGCTGATTCAGGTGCGTGAACGCGGGAGTGACGCGGTAGTCGATTGAAAACCAGGCAAAGCCCGCACGCGCGAGCGGTTCGAGCATGGGCGTGATGTATGTGACCTTGTCGCCCGCCTCCCATCCGCCGCCGTGCGCGACAATCACCGCGGGAACGGACGCACTTGTACGAGGGATGTATGCGTCCAGTCCAAGTGCTGGCGACGAACGGTAAGGAATGTTCTTCTCGATCACGCCGGTCAGGGGTCGGTGTGGCAATTGAGGTGGGTTCCCGAGTTTCCCGAGCCACCGGGCCATCGTCTCCTTGTAGTGCCACTGGTTCGGCCACCAGTTTTCGCTGCGATGACTCGCGCCAGAGACGTTGACCACCTCGCACCGACCACCAGCAGTCACCACACGTTCGCAATAGTTCTGCGCCTGTGCAATGGGCGATTCGGTGTCGGCGCCGCCATGCACGACGAGAACCGGTAGAGGGACCGCGGCAGGTGGTGAGACGACTTTCTGTTCGTAAAAGCCACCGATGAGCACGGCGCCGATGACGCCCGGCAAGTGCTCGTCGGCGGCCAGCGCCGCCAACTGCGCTCCAGAGTCTTCACCCAACAGAACCAGCTGGTTTGCGTCGATACCGAATTCTGTCGAACGACACCTGATGAATGACAGCGCCGCGCGGATATCCGCGAGTGAGTCCTGGTAGCGCTCGAGCCCACCGAGACGATAGTCGACGGAGAACCAGTTGTAGCCGGCGGAAGTCAGAACCTCGAGAATCTGCCCGACGTGCGCGATTCGGCTCCCTGAGGTCCAGCCACCCCCATGAATGACGAGGACCGAAGGAGGGCGAGCTGATCCCTGCTGCACGTAGGCATCGAGCGCGAGCGTGCCGGAATACGGAACGTCCCCCTTGACGCCAGCAACGATGTAGTTGCCTGCAGGATTGCGAACCTGGAGCGGCGGACAGGATTGTGCAGCTGCCGGCGCGGCTGGCGTGAGCGCAGCCAGAAGCCAGCAGACGACAAAGACCCTCAGTTCATTTTTCCTTGTCAAACCGAGCCTGCTCCTGCTGCAACTGGTCGCGTGAGAGTTGCGCGTCGCGGATCAGGATTCTGTAGCGGAACGTGGCCGATTTGCCAGGCTCGAGTGTCAGGACTCTTTCAGGCTGTTTCGGGTCGTACGCGTGTCGACCGATCGGGTTGGCGGCGAACAGGCCATAGCCGCGTGCGTGCCAGTAGGTCGGATAGTTCGCGCTGGATGGATGATTGAGGATGCCGATGGTCACCGGCTTCCCGTCTACCGTCCCGGTCAGACCCATCCATGCACCGGTCGTCCCCCACACGTCGTCGCCCGTCTTGCCGTCGCTGCCGATGTAGCGGCCGGTGACGCCGACGTTGTCGTCAGCCTTCGGGGCTCCACGTTTGCCGTCTGCGTCAACGAAGGCATCTTGCTGCTTCACCGGGGAATCGAGCGAGCGCGCGACCCGAATGCCGAATGCCCCTTCCTTCGTGTCGTTGAACGAGATCGCCTTGTCCGCCGCGGTCCACGTTGACGTGCGATCGATTGTTCGAACGCCAGGGCCGCCGGCAAAGATGTATCGCGTCTGCTCGCGAAGAAGCACCGTTCCATCCGGAATGACCCAATCGGCGTTAATCGATAGTTCTCCGGATTTGTCGCCGCCCGCGGCGCGCGTGATTGCCTTGTGCACGATGACACCGGTCTTCGGTTTGAGATTCGGTGGTGTCTCGCTGGAGTTCCCCCAGAAGTCGTAACCGTTCACGTCGCCGTAGTTGAACCAGTGCCCGATATGGTGCGGATGGTCGGCGCGCTCGCCCGGGCGCGGCTCGAGCGGATAGCCGCGAGTCACGACCACACCGGCAGCGCTGCGAATCGGATACAGCACCGGCTTTTCGAGCGATTTGGGATAGATGTAGGACGTGAATGGTTGGCCGTCGATCGAGATGTCCACTCGCTGATCGGTCGCGCGGTTGACAATTTCCACGCGCCCGCTCTCGGGTCTCGCAATCCTCGACGCGAAGCCGACCGACGTCGCCGCCGCCAACAGGACGCACACGAAGAGTTGCCGTGACATGTGCGTATCATGCGCGGAGGACGCAGCAGGCACAAGCGAAAAGGGAAGCGCCCGCGGCCCGAGCGAACAAGCAGTAGTCTAGCGGCGTCCGAAGTGAAGCGCGATGCCGGCGCGAACCCAGCCGCCGCTCAGGTCGGTCTTCCGATTGCTGGCGAAATCGCCCACGGCGGAGACGCTCGGAAAGACGTCGCGAGGCTCATCGATTTCGAAATCGTTGACGCTCGCGGCCGTCGTACGCATCGGCAGAAAACGCCAGCCGGCGTCCATGTACCAGAAACGGCCTTCGGTGCCGATCGATGTCGACACCATCGTCCCTCGCACCCGACTGGTCGCGGTGCTGCCGGGTGTACTCATTGACGTATGCCCGTTGGCTGTGCCGGCTCCAACCTGCAAGTGCACGCGCGAGCCGTCGCGCGGATAGACATCGACCAGGCCTTGTAGCGTCTGCACGACCGCTTCATTGCGAAAGCTAAACGTGCCGCTCATTGTCGGAATGCCGAAGCCGCGAATTTGGTCGTTGACGGTAAACGATCGGGTATCGCGCAGCATCTCGAACACGCCGCCGAGAGCGACACGGTCGGACACATGTATGAGCGTCGTCGCGCCCCACGTCATGCAGATGCAGGACTTTTCGCTTGGCGACAGCCCGCGCGCGGAGGCCATGTCGGCGAGCGCACTCATGCCGTCTCGCCAATCACTCATCATGTTCAGGCTCGGTCCAGCGTGCAGTCGCACCGTCACGCGCGGAGTGTCAGCGAGCATTGGAACAGCGGCCGGCTCCGGCAGTACGTCCTGTGCGATGGCGGTTTCTGCCAGCACGGTCGTGAAAAGACCGAACACAATCAAGGCTCGGATCGGCAGTGGCTTGCACATAGCGCTGCAGTCGAGGCAAATGACGTACCTCATGAGAAGGCTGGCCTGAGGAGCCGGCGTCATCCCACGACTGACCGGATTTGCAATCGAACCGACGATCTTGAGGGTCTCCCCGAAAAACAGCCGATCAGGCGAACGTGGTACCTCTCGGGGTGGCCGCCTGAGCTGTTTGCCAGCGTGCCCGCCGACTTTCGGCGGCGTTACCCGCTGAGGCAGACCGGTACGCTTTCTGCCACTTCGAATCGAAGGAGGCAAATATGCGACCTCGAGCATTCATCACCGCGCTCGCGATTGCGTTACCGCTGATTGCAGCGTCGGCTCGCGCTCAAGACGACGATCAGCAGCGGAACTCGCAATCACGAGAGACGATGCGGTTTCAGGGAATGGATCGAAATCGGGATGGCGTCATCACCAGACGTGAATGGCGTGGAAGCGACAACTCGTTCCGGACGCATGACTGGAACTCCGATGGCGTGTTGTCCGGCAATGAAGTCCGGGTCGGCGCGGCGAGACCGATGAACCGGAACGACGACTACACACCGTCACGCAGTCCGGCTTTTTATGACTGGACCCAGGCCGGCTTCGCGCGACTCGATCGGGATAGCGATGGACAGATCAGTGCGAACGAGTGGCGCTACGACTACGAGACATTCCGGCGCGTCGATCAAAACGATGACAACATGCTGTCGCGCAGAGAATTCCTGAATGCGGATACGGACATGGATCGAGAGGATCGGTTCGACTATCTCGATGCCAACAATGATGGACGCATCGAACGATCGGAATGGCACAGCAGTAATGATGCGTTCCGGTGGCTCGATCGAAATCGCGATGGCGTGCTGAGTCGTACAGAGGTGGTGGGTGAAGGCCAAATCGCTCGGGCGGATCGGTTTGATGCGGTTGATGACAATGGCGACGGACGAATCACGCCGGATGAGTGGCAGTGGTCGCGTCGCAGCTTCAACCAGTACGATCGCAATGGCGACGGAGCGCTGCGCCGCGATGAATTCTCAGCGGCTGACGCTCGCCCTGGTGCTGTCGGTACCAGCGGCTCGAACGCGATCAATGTCGTGGTTCCGTCGACTCAGCGGTGGTTCGACACCGGCATAGATGTCCGGGCCGGCGAGGTCATCGACTATCGCGCGACCGGAACGATACGAATGTCGACCACCGATAACAACGACAATGCGAGCCCCGCGGGAGCCTTGAGCGGCAGGCGCGCTGACAACGCCCCGTTCAGCGACAGGCCTGCAGGTGCGTTGATCGCTCGGGTCGGCACCGGCACGCCGCTGTTCCTCGGTGACCGTGGCCAGATCAGCATCGCCAATACGGGCCGCCTGTTCTTGAGCGTCAACGACGACTATCTCCAGGACAACAGCGGCGACTACCGCGTGACGATCACGGTTCGGCGGTAAAAAAGGGAAAAGGCAAAGGAAAAGGCAAAAGGTAAACGATTGCGTGAGCGGTGAATTCCGTTAGGATGAAGCCGCTCACGCGTCATGCCGCGCTACAACTTTGCCAGCAGTTCGTATGAGCGCAATCGTGCCTGGTGGTCGTAGATGTGCGAGACGACGATCAGTTCGTCGGCCTGGGTGCGTTCGAGGAAGTCGGTGAGATCGGCGCGCACGGTATCGGGTGATCCGACCATCGACACCGACTGCACATCCTCGAGCCGAATTCCTCTGAATGGCACGACCTCCTTTTCAAATTCCTTGTTCGGAGGCGGCAGCGTCGTCGGCATCCCGCGGCGCAGATTCGCAAACGCCTGACGGCCGGAGGTGGCGAGAAACTTTGCCTCATCGTCGGTGTCGGCCGCCACGACATTGACGCCCAGCATCACTCGCGGTTTGTCGGTCATCCCTGACGGCTGAAAGCGGTCGCGGTAGATCGCGATCGCCGGCATCAGCTGCGCGGCGGCAAAGTGCGACGCAAACGCGAACGGCAATCCCATCATTGCCGCGACCTGCGCGCCAAAGAGACTCGATCCCAGAATCCAGATCGGAATGTTCAGGCCGTTGCCCGGAACCGCCCGAACGAGCTGACCGTCCTCCGGATGGAAGTACGAGAGCAGCTCGAGTAGGTCATGTGGAAATGCATCCGGATCGCTGTGCAATGTACGTCGCAAGGCACGCGCGGTCGCATGATCGCCGCCCGGGGCGCGTCCCAGCCCAAGATCGATCCGGCCTGGAAACAACGATTCGAGGGTGCCGAATTGTTCGGCGACCACCAGGGGCGCGTGGTTCGGCAGCATGATGCCGCCGGCGCCGACACGAATCGTTTTCGTTCCGCCCGCGATGTGCGCCATCACGATGCTGGTGGCGGCGCTGGCGATGCCGGGCATGTTGTGGTGTTCGGCAATCCAGTAGCGCTTGTACCCCCAGCGTTCTACGTGCTGCGCCAGATCGAGCGAATGGCGAAACGAGACCGCCGCCGTGCTGCCGTCAGTGATAGGTGAAAGATCGAGAACAGACCGCGGAACCATCATCGCCTTTGACCATTGTCAAGGGACAAGGGAAAAGGGAGAAGGGAAAAGGCAAAAGGAGCAAGGGAGGTTGGACCCGTGCTGACTGTGGGACTCAGTCAGCACGGCATCGCAACCTGTTTGTCAGGACCGCTACGATCGTTTCGTCGCGTCTGCCGCGCGCGAGGCGGCGTCCTTCACCTGCTCGGCCGCCGACTCGACGCGCTCCGCCGCATGACCCGCCATCTCCTTCGCGCGGTCGACGACGGTGTCGCGGGCATCTCCCATCCACTCATTTTCAACTTCCGTCTCCGGCAGCGTCATGCCGATGGCTGCGCCGACGATCGTTGCCGCGGCGCCGAGCGCGAGCGGATTGTCACGGAGCACGCGGTTAAAGCTGTTTTTCGCCCGCCGCGAAGTTCTTCTCGCCGTCGAACGCACGTTGTCGGCGTACTCGCCGACGCTCGACCCACGTTCATCCGACCTGTCGTAGTACGCGACCTCGTCGCCGTACTCGCCTGAGCTATACGTCATGCGTGTCGGTGCCGTCCGCGTCCTCCAGTCGCTCTCGAGTCCGGACGCGTTTCGCGACCTGTAATCGTCGCCATACGCATATCGTCCGGTCCGGTACTGGCCCGAATCACGACCCTTCATCCACAACCAGGCCGCGCCGATACCAATCATTGCCACCGGCCACGGATTTTCCCGCACCGCATCGACGAAACTGTTGTGCACGACGCGATCGGCCGCATCTCCTGCTGTATTGGCCATCTGTCTCACCTTCTCAGTCGTTGCGCTCTTGACGCGTTCGGTCGCGTTGGCGACCACCGTCGAGGGCCTCAATCGATCCTGAATTGCCTCGATCGTTTCACTCATCTCGCCACGCGTCTGCGCGATCTCTTCGCGGATCTCGCGCGCACGTGCGTCCGCTTCCTGCGGAAGCGTCGGATCGGCAGTCTCCTGCTCGGTCGCGGCAGTCGAACCCGCCGTCGTCGATGTCGTCTTTCTCTTGCGTCCTACGCGCCCTGTCGCGTCGTCCATTTGGCGTCCTCCTTAAGGCTCTGAACCGTGTGCACGGGTACGACGCGAGTCGCGCGTAGTCGACTCACGCCCATTTGGATGAGGATGGAACCGACCACCCCGACCGCGATCGCGACAATTCCCGCCGCCAGCCATGCCGCGATGCCGAGCTCAGTGAGCCCAATCACCAGCGCCGCGAGCAGCACGAGCAGCGCTGCATGCGCCAGCGCGCCGCCGGCGGCAACGACCGCGACGTGCGTGCCCGCGGTGCGCG
>Ga0075418_10001023_pt1 | contig 30879 bp, 19 predicted proteins | sample SoiMetdeltSBSDD2_FD_81776 | JGI IMG/M metagenome (GOLD analysis project Ga0075418, IMG submission 81776) | Bulk soil microbial communities from a Populus tree surrounding site in Tennessee, USA - Soil MetaG P. deltoides SBSDD2 | ecosystem: Environmental > Terrestrial > Soil > Tree plantation... | reverse complement strand
TACAGGTCCCACACGTCGGCACGGGCTGCGCGGCCCAGTGGGACCCGTCGTCCGGGGCGTGGCCGGGTGGCGTACTCGTCGAACGAGGTCAGGCCTTGGCCTTTGATGACGTACGTGATTTCGTCGCGCCAGTAATGTGGCGGCAGGGCACTATCGCGCAGCTGGCATGCCAGTAGGGCGCGGCTGAACTCGCTTTCAGCCTTGCGGGCATCGAGGTGGTATGACAGTCCGCGCCGGTCCAGAAGATTGCGGGCCCAAGCGTGCATGTTGACGCATTCGATGCGCCCGGCAAGGTCCGGCCGCATCCTGCCGATCAGCTGCTGGTGGACTTTCGGCAGGCTCGCCACGTACGTGGTCAACAGGATGGTGCCGGTGGCCGACTGTGCCAGGTGCAGGGCGCGGTGCAGGCCCACGACGCTCTTGCCGGTGCCCGCGGCGCCAGCGATACGGGCGGGACCGTTCCAGTGGCGGCGCACCGTCTTGAGCTGCGCTGGGTCGAGAAAGGTCATCCACCGTTCCATCGGCGCGGCAAGTTCGGCCCGCAGCGCCGCGTGTGCGACGGTGTCCACATCGAACAACGTACCCGCAGTTAACTCGCCTTCCGCAGGATGCGCTGGCAGGGTAGCGTCGAATTCGTCAGGCAGCATTTCCGGGTACACGGACTCCAGGATCGCCGCGATCGTGTCGACATCGGCCGGGCCTAGGCGTTGGGGCCTGCCGATCATGTGGGCCAGCAGTTCGGTAATGCCCGCCAGCCGGATCTGGCCCAACGCCTCATCGACCCGGTGGTTGGCCAAGACCAAGAATCCGTGTACCCCGGCTGGGGCGAGCCCGGCGGCTTCCAGGGCCTCCTGGATGGGCCGCATCATCGCCCGCAGCTTACCTACTTCAGCATCACGATTTTGACTGCCAGCCAGCAGGTGCCCGCTGGTGATCTGCGGGGCATCGCGCCACACCTTCACATCGATCACGAATACACCTGCCGGGCCAACAGCCAGGACATCCACATTGGATGAACGGGTGCCTGGCCAGGCACGGTCGAACAGCAGCCGCCAGCCCTGCTGCTCCAAAATCCGCAACGCGCGCGCTACCCGGCGTTCGCCGTCCGCACCCGCACGGAACCGCCCTGACTTGTCCCTGGTCGCATGAAACTGGCGCTGCAGGTCCAACGCCAGCAGTGCCAGCCGCTGTGATTCACGGCTCGCAGAACCCCCTGCGGTCGTCACACATCACCCCCGGTCGCATGGCGTGTTCGCGGCACGCCGGACAGCAACGTATGAGAATACGCCGATGGTCCAATTTGAGTAAACGGCCGCTTTCGTGGGTGCGGTCTAGTGTGCTGCGGCTGGCGGCATCAGGCGTGGGTGATGCGTGAGCTCCCTTACCGTGACGATCGTCGAAGGACCCCTTTGCGGACAGTGGTCAACGGGGCCATCCGCTTCGGATAGAACTCTGACCGATCACTTCCAGCCGAAGATCAATCCGCGGTTCGGCCGGGTAGGCCAGACGCATTGCTGCGCCTCGCCCCCTCAGAGTGAAATGGGCCGCCGGCGAGGTGCCTGTGGGTCAGGTCCTTTCTGTCGGCGTCAGCGGCGCACAGTCGGGCGAGTTGATGCAGACTCTGCTTCGCTACGCCTTGTCCCGAGGTGGCCACCGGCCGTCGCGGAATTCCTGCCACCTCGCCGTGGGGATGACAGCGACGGCCGTGCCCAGATGAACGACCGTGCTGCCCCGCTCGCCCGTACACGTTGGGCAGAGGTGCTCCACATGGTGGGGGTAGATCTGCGGCGGATTCTGGATCTCGTCCGTCGCGTTGGCGATCTTCTTCGCCTCGACGAAGATTCGCTGGTTGACCGCCTCACTCAGTTCTGTGACGAGGGCAAGACCGTCGGCCCGCAGCGCCTCGTAGCGCATAACGACGGATGCCACCGCCTCCGGCGAGCGGTCGACGTCGTCGCCGGAGGCCGGGTGTCGGAACATCGTGGCCTCACCGCACTTCATGCACTGGTTGAGGGCGATGGCGTGCACGACTCGATTCCGATGCTCTGTCACTTCTGCCACCTGCGCGATCCAGTTCACGAGCGCGGCACTGGCCAATGCGGCCTCGTGTCTGAGTTCTCGCGCGAGTCTCTCGGCCGCCTTGCCGGTGGTTACGCCGACCGCTGGCTTAAGCACAGTGCCCGGCCAGTTCGCGTAAGCAAGGATCTTTCGCATGTCGCCGACGACCTCGCCGAGCATGGAGTCGGCAAGGGTCAGCTGTCCGACGAGCTCGTTGGCACTGGGATCTGTCACCGGTCCATTCTCAGCACGGCGACCGAGCGACGCCAGAGCAATTCGACCTTGAGGGCGTCTTGCCGCACGCACATCGACATGGACTCCGCGCGGTTCGCGGCACGACCGGGCGGTTCCGCTCCCCGGGCCCAGCGCCAGCGAGTCGAACGATGTCGAACGATGTCAGACACCCCACAGCCTGGGCGCAACCCGACGGCAACCGCGGCTCAACCGGCCGCGGATGGGATGGCAACACCCGTCCACTACAGATTGGAAGTCTTATGCTGGTTAAGCTTTTGCGTACCCTCGGGGTCGCGCTCGGCGTGGCGGTCGTCACCGGGCTGGTCATGCCCGGCGCGGCCCTGGCCAAGGAAGACATCATGCACCGCTTCGCGGCCAGCTCCGGCGACGCATGCCTTTACGGGTTCACCAGCGGCCACATGACCTGGTCGGCGACGCTTCCCGTGGTGGGTGTGCAGGGCAGCATCATCGACAACCCGGTCAGCAGCACCTCCGCCTGCTGCGATGACGGCCGCATCAGCGTGGCGCAGTTCGTCGCGTACACCGTCAACGGTGTGGCGGTGGACCGCCACGCCGAGCGGGCCGACAACAGCGAGCAGTCCTTCGCCTTCCGGCTGGCAGCCAACACCAGCACCGCCCGCATCGCCGTCGTGACCGTGCAGGTCTGCCGCTTCAGCAGCAACCCGGCGCCCGACTATTGCGGCGACACCAAGCGATACCCCAATCCCTTCTGACAATCAACGCTCCTGGTGCCCGGTGAACCTCGCCTGGCACCACCCTGCGGTTGACTCGTGGCAGGCGAGCAGGCGTCCGCCACGGCCAGGCCTTCAAGGCCTCTTTGCGCGGACGGCCGCGACGGCGCCGGCCTACGCCAAGTTCCTGCGTGAGCACGGCATCGATGCGGCAGAGGCGAAAACCGAGCGGGACTTCCGGCGTTTTTGCCCATGACCGGCAAGGATTCCCTTCGGGAACAGATCCGCGCTTCGCTGGGCTCGCGCTGATCACTTTCTCGTTGACGGTTGGCCAAGTGAAAAGCGCAACGGTAGATAGATCACGGCGCGAAGCGCCGCCGGCGTCCGATGACCGTTGGTCAAGTGCAACGTATCGCCGCTCGAGGCGGTAGATGGTCGATCGAATACCAAGAATCGGTCCAGCTACTCGCGATTTTCGAAGTCATGGCCTCGTTTATCCGGGTCCTCAAGCTGATTGCCGACACGGCGATACCAAGGGGGAGGCCATGAGACGGTCGGAACGGCAGTGCCCACGCCGAGGTCCTTCCTGGCACATCTGTAGTACTCGTGCCGCGTCTGCTCGAAATCGGCCAGTGCCAAGGCCCACTCGTCCTCCCCCGCGAGCCGCCCCCTTGCAAAAAACTCCAGCTCCCACACGCATTGGTGCCAGGCTCGACCGGCAATGATCGTATCGGGGTCGCCCAGAAGTAGGACCGACTCCCATCGAGCAGTTCGGTCCGCAACTGCTTGGTTCAGCTCCGCCAGACCTTCGTCTAGCTGCACTGGCTCCGAGGAGTGCTTGAACCCGCGGGTTACCGCCAGGCGACTTGCTGCGTGAACGACGCGCTTCACCGCGTTGCCGTACTCGACATAGGCTTGCATACGGGCTGTGTCCCATCGCACTCGCTGATCACGCCGCCAGCGAGTACTCTCTCCTGCGGCCGTCAGCAGGTACGTAGCGACCACGCCAACGATCACGCCGAGTAAGGCCGGAAGTTGTTGCAGGAGCGCGCTCATGATCGTCACCAATTCCTCTACTGGTTTGCGACCAAGCTCCATCCAGTGAATGGATCCGATACAACGCGGGTCAGGCCTACGGTCGCACGCCTATCCAGCAAGTCTCGATGGACGGCAGCGACCGCACGGTGTACTCCGAGGTTGTAGTTAGCGTCTCATAGGGGTCCAGTCGCGATCGCCGCGAGCCGCCCTTGCTGCTCAGTTATCGGTCATGCTTCGGATGTCTCATAAGGAGCCGTGTGAGACCAGGCTATCGACGTCAGGATTGGATGCCCAACTAAACATCGAGATTCTTGATCATAGAGGCGGAGCTCGCCGTCCGGTCGACGACCGCTCTGCGACACCGGTCTGCGGCGGACGTCTTCGCTTTGGATGGATCGGTTGTCGACCGCGTCAGGCAGCTAGACCAACGCGTGGATCGTGGCAGATGAAAGTGGGCGCAACGGGGCGCGAACTCGCTCTCAGTTGAGGAACATCTCCCCGACAACCTGTCCGTGAAACTCCTCTCCGGTCGGACGGAAGCCCAGCCTGAGGTAGAACTCCTGGGGACCACCCGGGTCAGGTACCCACAGCACGGTCGCGCGGGACTGACCTCGGCGCCGCGCCTCGTCCAATACGCCTTGCACAGCGAACCGCCCGTACCCCTTACCCTGCCTTCCCTCGGCAATGTTGAGCCGCCAGATTCCGCAGCGGAAGAAAGTGATGGGGTTGTCCGGGTCGAACGCGCCCATCACGAATCCGACCAGTTCGTCGCCGTCGAGAACCAACCGCGGCCAGGCGATGTCGGGCTGGGCGTACGCCTCGGCGAGCGAGACCGCCACCGGCGCCACAAACGACTCTTGGTCCGGCCGGACAGCCAGCCGGCAGGCGTCACCGACGTTGTCCTTACTGATCTTCACCAGGCGCAACCTTTCGATCATGACCCGAAGAGTAACGGTCGGGTGTGACAACCCTGGCGGGATCGGCGGCCGGCTGGTGCGGCTGCCGCAGCCTGCGGGTCGCCGCCGCTTGTCTTGCCTTGTTGATCTCGTGAGTGCGGCAACCTGATATTGTGGTTGTCGGTGTCATGGGTGTGGGAATCACCTCGTCGGTCGCCGCGGTTCGTGCCTGGGCGGGGCGTTGCCGCCGGTGGTGCTCGGCGTGGGTGTTGCCGGGGCGGTCAGGGTTCGGGCTTTCGATCGTGGTTTCTGCAACGGCGAGCTTTACATTGCGGTCAACCTCAAGGCCAAGAGTCTGGTCGGCCTTGCCGGACCGCTGATCCACCTGCAGACCGCGCCGCCGGGTTGGCTGGCGGGCGAGCGGATCATTTACACGGTCTTCGGTGGGCAGGAGCGGCTACTCAACCTTCCCCAGTTGCTGGCCGGAGTCCTCGTGCTGGTGTTGACCGCGATCATCGCTTGTCAGGCGGTCGGCGAATGAACCGCCATCATCGCGACAATGCTCGTGGCCGCGTCCCCATTCGTGAACTACTACGCCGGTGAGTTTAAGCAGTACGAGGTGGAGGCGGCCAGCTGCCTCGTGATCATTCTTGCGGCCGGCCTGCTGGGTCGTGCCGCGGTGGCGGTGCCATGACCCGGAAGGTGGCGGTGATCGCCGGTGTGGTGATGCTGACAGCGACCCCCTCATGAGACAGCGACTCCACATCGCCATCTCTGTCGCGACAAAAATACAACCGCGTTGCCGCGGTATCTCAGGCAAAAAGGATCATAACCGTGACGAGGGGTGCTGCTCGCCCCGACTTTCGATACACCGACGTTCGCGGCAGTCCATCTGCTGTCCTTGACATCTGCCAGAAATCCGGATGCCTTGTCAACGGACCCTGTCGGAGAAACGATGAACCCGAAGAAGGACTACAAGGAGGTTCGGCCGTCGTTACTGCGTGAGGCTGATCGCGAGGTCGTGTACGCCTGGGTCCACCGGCCGTCGTGGCCGGCGAAGATCGGTTCCGATGCTTGACCCGGTCATGTATGACTAAGTCCAAGGGATTGCATTTATGGATCTTTGCTGACGATCGCTGTCAGCAACGCTCCTGGGGAGGTCCGTTGATGCCGGTTGAGCCCGACGACGCATTGTCACAGTTCGTGTCCTTGCTGCGGCAGCTACGCAGCCGCGCTGGTAATCCCTCGTTGGCCCGGCTCGACAAGTTGACCGGACAAGCCGGCTACCGGCAGCCTCGCGCAACCTTGCATGAGAAGCTTCGGGGTGACTCCCCGCCAGATTGGCGTTTTGTTTCAGCTTTTGTCCAGGCATGTGTAGTTCATGCCCGCGAGATGCGACTGACCTTGAACGCTGACGACGAGGACCTTGAACAGTGGCGCGTCGCGCACAAGCGGATGTTGCGCGAGGTAGCAGCTGGACGCCCTGCCAAACGGCGGGCTCGAGCCGCCAGGCACCTCCTGTCCGACCTCCCGCCAGCTGGTGTCGTCCAGCCCATCCCGCATCAGCTGCCATCCGGTGTCGAGGTCTTCGTCGGACGACAGGCCGAGCTTCACATTCTTGATCAGATGCTGCTTGATAACGCGGAACCCAGCGCCGCGATCGCTGCAATTTCTGGTCCTCCAGGTGTTGGTAAGACTGCCCTTGCAGTGCGTTGGGCTCGTGGAGCGGCTGAGCGGTTTCCCGACGGCCAGCTCTATGTGGACCTACATGGATATGACCCTATGCGGCCCGTCTCAGTCAACGACGCCGTGGCCATGCTGCTACGAGGGCTTGGTATGCCGAGGGAAGCGATCGCTGCCGAAGTTGATGAACGGGCGGCTCAATACCGGACAGCCCTGGCGCGTCGGCAAATGCTCATCGTTCTAGACAACGCTCGCGACTCTGAACACGTCCGGATGTTACTGCCTGGTTCATCTTTGTGTCGCACGTTGGTGACCAGTCGTGAACGGCTCAGCGGCATCATCGCACTAAGCGGCGCGCGGGCGATGGAAGTAAGTCCCCTGCGGCATGACCACAGCGTTCAGCTGCTTGACGCGCTTATTGGTGCACGCGCCGCCCGGGAGCAGGACATCAGCGACCTCGCGGCCGCATGTGGAGGGTTGCCGCTGGCACTACGCGTCGCCGCCGAGCTCGCCACCCGCCGCGACGAATCCATAATCAGTCGACTTGTCGCCGAGCTGTCTGATGTGGACAGACGACTCGAAGTCCTGATGGTAGGCAATGATCAGCAGTCAACCGTCCGAGAGGTACTGTCGTGGTCCTACCGCAACCTTGACGACAAGGCCGCACAGCTTTTCCGCTTGCTCGGCGTGCAGCCCGGCAACGAAGTTAGCCTCGACGCTGCCGCGGCGCTTATGGCGGCGGACCGGCTAGCCACCCAGAAGCTCGTTGATCTCCTCCATCAAGCGAACCTGATCGAGATGCCATATAGCGGCCGATACGCGATGCATGACCTTCTACGGGCCTACGCATGCGAACTCGCCACGAGTATGGATTCATCCGCCGAGATCCATCGAGCGCTGGAACGCTTAGGCGGTCATTACGTCCAGCTATCGGAGCTGATCGTCTCGGCCGCCAGCGCGCCCGCCGACACGAGCCCCGCCTCCACGGCAGCAGTATCCGCCCGGGAGAGGCTGAGCCAGGACCTTCCAAACATCGTTTTAATGGCCGGGCACGCAGCAAGCCATCTAATGCCAAGGATCGCAATCCAGCTTTCCGATGTGCTTGCCAGGCAGCTATTCGTTAGCGCCTACTATGATTCTGCCGCCGCTATTCACACGCATGCCCTGGACGCCGCCCAGTCGACTGGCGATCAACAAGCGGAAGCCGATGCCAGCCAGCATCTGAGCGCGATCTACCGGCGGTGGGGCCGCTATGACGACTCCTACGCGCGCGCCGCTCGCGCGCTTGACCTATACCAGCAATGCGGCTGCAAGGCAGGGCAAGGCATGGCACACAAGAGCCTGGGCCTGCTTCATCAGCGCCAGGGTCGCTATGACGCAGCCGAGACCCACCATCACCAAGCACTAAAGATTGCTCAAGAATTGGGTGACAGGATTAGCGAGGCCAACACCCTTGGTAACCTCGCCATCGTCTACGACTTGTCTGGCCGCTACAAGCCAGCAGCAGAACAGTTTGACCAGGCGCTCGCTGTCTTCCGAGAACTGGGCGACCGGGTCGGCGAAGGCCGCACACTCGACAATCTGGGAATCATCTTCCAACGGGAGGGCCAGTACCGCCGAGCCCTCGGGCTTCATGAACAAGCCCTCGAGCTCATGAGAGAGACAGGTGACCACGCAGGAGAAGGCGCCACGCTTGACAACATCGCTTCCGCGCACCGGCAAACCGGCGACCTGAAGCAGGCACGGAAATTCATGCTCCAATCCCTAGCGGTCAGGCAGAAATGCCAAGACCGCGCCGGTGAAGGGACGAACTTGTATGGCCTCGGCTCAATTCACGAGCTGTCCAATAACCTCGCCGAGGCGCGCATCAACTACGAGCAAGCAATCCAGATCGCTGACGAGCTAGGCGACCGGCACCTGCGCGCCAATGCCCTTTACGGGCTCGGACAAGTGGCGCGCAAATCCGGCCACCTGCAGCTGTCACACGACCACTACGATGCGGCTCTTGCTCTTGCCACGACGCTTGGCGACGCCGAGTACCAAGCGCATGCGCTTCACGGCCTCGGCAAGCTCATGATCAGTCTTGGAAAGACCGATCTTGCACGTCGGCACCTCAACGATGCTCTGTTCATCTACGGCAGCCGTAACATGCCCGAAGCCGACCAGGTGCTCCGCCAGTTATCCAACATTGATCGCCAATGAACAACCCACAGACTGCCGCCGATCCATCCGGGTTTCTTTCGGACGGCCGACCTCTACGCCAGCCTTTCCCATGTCAGCGCAGCCTCAACGGCTTGGCCAGCCATTTTGCCTAGCCAAGGCCGCCCTGACATCCGTTGAACTGCGCGCTGCACGTGCGTCCAGCACAGGGTGCAGCAGGATGGAGAAGGCAGACATGATGTCGAAGTGGCATCAGTTCGGTGTACGACTGATGAGTTTATCCCTTATCACCGCACCGGTGATCATCAGCGCCTCGGAAGCTCACGCGTCTGAGGCCGGCACGGCAAAGTTTTGCGGCTCCGCAAGCGTCCGCCCAAGGTGGACTGGGTCAGCTCAAGCTTCCAGCAGCTCGGAAGGCCGGATGTCAGACCAAGCCGTAGCAGACTACAAGGCAACACACGACTCTGAAGCATCACAGATCGCCAAACTACGGGTTGACGCCACCAGACAAGAGGACGCGAAGCGTACGGAACTCGCTTCCGTCCACCGGCGACAGCCCAGTGCGAAGTGCGACGCACAGCGCATCGCACCGGCCTACACTAGCGGCTCGGGCTATGCGTATATCAGCTGGATGGTGCAGTACGGCCAAACTCGAAGCAACTACTGCGGCCCGGCCACTGTCGCTGAGATGTCGGCCACCGTGCCTGGTCCCAGCCTTGTTGGTCTCAATCAGGACGCCGTGGCGAGTTACATGGGCACCGATAGCACCGGCACCGACGTGCAAGAGATGGTCAACGGGCTAAACCACTACGTCGGCCAGCCGGACTTCGGCTGGAACTTCTACTCATTTGTGTGGATGGACTACAACCCGACGCCGGCTCAACGAAGCACCTTCCTAAACAATCTACAAATCGATGTGCAGTACAACTCGCCGGTGGCAGGTGACGCCTGGGAGGCGGCCGGTGGACCCCATCTGCCCGGCCATCCGGTCAATCAGGAGATCTTCCACTGGTTCGAGATCGGTGGTTGGAACACCAACACCGGCCAGGTCTGGTTCGCAGACTCCGCGACGACAGTCTGGAGTGGAGTCCCGGCCTACTCCGTCTATAGCACCCACACGATAGGAACGATCCTCGGTGGCCGCGGCTACATCTGGTAGGACCACCGCGATCTTACTCTCGCTAGTGGTGTGGAGCAGCTCATGCTCCACACCATCTCCGGACCAGGGACCAGAGCGTCTACCGAACGGTAGCTTCCCAGAAGTTGCCTCTCGACTGGTCTGCCTCGGCGACATTCCTCCGCAGTGGGCAAGCACTCTCCACGATGGTGGCTCTATCTCGTTGCCCGACACCATGCTCGGCCTCGGCACTGTCGCTGGAACCAAGGCATTCGGGCAACACCGTACCTCGGTCGACTCTGGTATCGGGGCGTTGGATCTTACCAACGGCCGGTTCCAGAAGATCAGCACTTTCGATGCCGACGTGGGAGGTATGGGAGCCATTGCCGTCGAACAACCGTGGGTTGTGTGGGAGCAACTTGACTCCCGTAGGGACCTGACCGATTGGAGTATGAAAGCCTTCAATCTTGAGACCGGCGCCGAACATGTTCTTGCGAACTCGCACGATTCGGAAGGCAGCAAAGTCGTGGGACAGCAGCCAATTCCGGTCCTCGCAGGATCCCTCGTTGCGTGGAGCCAGCCGGTTTCCACTGCAAATGAGGCCCTGGAAGCGGAGGTCCGGATACTTGACCTCCGAACATTTCGACATGTCACCGTGGACTCGGGGCTAGTGAGTTCGCCGGTCTTTGCCGGACCGTATCTCATCTGGGCAAAGCGCGATCAGAGCAATGCCTTTACCCTCAAGGCTATTGACGCTCTGACGCACGAACCCGTTAGGCTACCGAGCCCGCTCCAGCGCCCAGGGACCGTCGGATACCTCGGCGGATCACCTGATTTCCTGGTTTGGAGTGATCAAACGACGACAAGGCTCTCCGTCTGGCACCTGACAACCGATACCTTCACATACTTTAAGGTCGATGACCACTCCCACTACTTTCAGTTTCTCTCGTTAGCCGGACACTTTCTGTTGTGGTTCACGGGATCCTCGTCTGCTGTGTTGGATTTGACAACTGGCAACGGATTTGATTTTGACGGGACCGTTGCGGGCTCACAAGAACGGATCGCGCTGGTCAAAGCATCGGCCACAGTTAAAGGAACAATCGGATCATCAGAGGTCGCCAGTCTTTTGTTGACCGAGGCACCAGAGTTAGCGACATGCTCGCGCTGACCTTCGTACTGAGCGACCATGGCTGGTACGGAAAGCCGTACGGCCTGTGCAGCCATGGTCGCGGAGCCGCCACGTTGTAGTGCATGAAGTCTGACAAGGTCGGCTCGGACATCCAGCTCCCGTACGGCGAGAGGCTATCGCAGTTCCGGTTCGTCTGTTGAGACGTGGGTGGATCGCGCTTGCTGCGGTCGCGATCTTCGTCCGGTACAGGTTGCCCTTCGGGCAGTGATCGCGTGTCGCTTCGCTCCACACGAATCTTGTGTCGTTGACGGTTGGTTGAAAGATTGCACCGGCAGAAGATCGCATCGCGACGCCGCCGCGAATTTGTCCGGTCACCGTTCGAGAAAGTGGGCACCCACGGACTACTTGGTGGGCTGGGCGATGGTGCTGGACCGTTCGGTATTGCCCGATGCCGGCGAGCGTGCCTCAGCGGATAGTCGGTCAGCGGGCGGGGTCAGCGGCGGGGTCGTTTCGGGGGTGTGTCGCGTTCGCGGCGTACGGTGGCTCGTTTGCCTTTGATGCTGCTGCGGCGCATCGCCTCGATCACTTCGTCCGCAGCGTCTTGTGGTACCTCCACTATGGAGAAGCGGTCAGCGATCTCGATCGATCCAATGTCGCGTCCGCTCAAGGATGATTCACCAGCGATCGCGCCGACGAGATCCTGCGGCCGCACGCCGGCAATGCGGCCGACGCCGAAAAACAGTCTCGTCATGCCGCCGGCTGCGGTTCGCCCGCTGCGCCTGGCTCGTGTCTCAGCACGCCCCGCCCGGTGGGAGCGCTCAGGTTTCTCGACGACATCAGGGATCTCCTCGCCATCCTCGTCTGCTCCGGTCGTGGTTTCGTGGGCGAGCTTGACCGCTGCGAGCGCCACTTCCATCAAGTCGAACTCGTCGGTCAGTGTCTCGACCACGACCCGGAAACGGTCCAGATCGTCCTGCAGGAGGCTCTCGTGCAAGGCGGCACGGGTCAGCTCAAGACGCCGCGCGCGCATGTCCGCGACAGTGGGCACCTTCTCCACGGTGATCCGCTGGCCGGTTTCGCGTTGAATCGCCTTGAGCATGCGATGCTCACGCGGTTCGGCCAGCGTGATCGCGGCGCCCTCCCGGCCGGCACGCCCCACCCGTCCGATCCGGTGCACATAGGAGTCCGGTGCCGATGGGACATCATAGTTGACCACATGGGTGAGGTGCTCGACATCGAGCCCACGCGCGGCCACATCGGTGGCGATGAGCAAATCAGCCGCACCGGTGCGCAGCCGTCCCATGACCCTGTCACGTTGGTCCTGACTCATTCCACCGTGCAGAGCCTCGGCTCTATACCCCCGGCCGTTGAGCGTTTCGGTCAACAGATCGACCTGATCACGTGTACGACAAAAGACGATCGCCGCCGCGGGTGCCTCGACATCGAGCACTCTGCCCAGCGCAGCGGGCTTATGTGCGCGGGCAACCACGTAGGCGCTTTGGCGTACCAAAGGCGTCTGGCCCGGCGTCACCGCCGCCCGTCCCATCTCGATGCGCACGGGATTGGTCATGTGGCGTCGGGCGATGCCATCGACCCGACTGGGCATCGTGGCTGAGAAAAGGACGGTCTGGCGCTGCTTGGGGGTTTCCTGCAGGATCTCCTCGATATCCTCGGCGAAGCCCATGTCGAGCATCTCGTCGGCCTCGTCGAGGATCACCGTACGCAATCCACCCAGGTGCAGTGTGCCGCGTCCGATGTGGTCAAGCGCACGCCCAGGGGTGGCCACCACAACATCGACCCCGCGCTGCAGCACCTGAAGTTGCCGGCCGATGGGCTGACCACCATAGATGGGCAGCACCCGCGTTCCCAAGTCGCGCCCGTAGCGGTGAAATGCCTGCGAAACCTGGATCGCCAGCTCACGGGTCGGTACCAGAGCCAAAGCCACCGGGTCGTGACCGGTGCGACCGGCATCCATGCCACTGAGCACCGGCAACGCGAAAGCCGCCGTCTTTCCCGTACCGGTCGCGGCCTGCCCCAGCACGTCGCGTCCCAGCAGCAGCTGGGGAATGGCCTCACGCTGGATAGGAGTCGGTTCCTCATAACCCAGACTCACCAACGCCTGCACCAGCTCGGGCCTCAACCCGAGCTCATCGAAGGCGCCTACGGTCACGATGCGGACTCCCAACCCCAACCAGCGATCATCGGTTGGCAAGGACAAGCCTAGGCAACCACATCATGGTGACCCTGTGGCGGCACGCCATAGCGTGCGACTGCGGCGCGACGACGGCCAAGACCGGGAACCCCTCATGATCGCGCAACGTGCCGGGGCGCCCCCAGTTGCCGTGCGCACCGGCGACACCCTGGTCGTGCCGAAACTGGACCGGCTGGCCCGCTCCGTACCCGACGCCCGCGCCATCGGCGACTCCCTGGTGGCCCGCGGTGTCAAACTCCGGGTCGGCGGCATCGTCTATGATCCGGCCGATCCGATGGGCAGGATGTTCTTCAACATCCTGGCCACTTTCGCCGAGTTCGAAGTCGACCTGCTGCGGCTACGCACGGGAGAGGGGATGGCGATAGCCAAGGCTCGCGGCAGGCTCAAGGGCAAGCCGCCCAAGCTCAACCCGCGCCAGCAAGCGCGGCAAGCGCGCACGCCGTTTACCCCTGATCCGATAAGAGATTCACGAGCTCGTTCGCCTCGGGCACACCGATGTCGGCGAAGATGGCCCACGCCCGCTGCCAGTCCGGCCGGGCGGTCTCGCGTCCTTTGTAGACACTCATGGCGTCGCCGATCAGGCGCAACGCCCTGGCCTCGCCGAGCCGGTGGCCGGTCTCCTGGCAGATCACCAGCGCCCGCTTCGCGTGGTCGAGCGCGGCATCGTGGTCGCCGGTCGCGAGGTGCAAGGCGGCCAGCATGGACTGCGCCTGCGCTTCCAGGACCCGGTAACTCGTCTCGTGCGTCGACGCAAGCGCCTGCGCCGCATACGCGATGGCCTCCTCATGATGGTCCAGGCGACCGAACGCGGCGGCGAGACCGATCAGTGCCTCGGTCTGCGGGTACCGCGCGTCTGAGTCTTTGGCCAGCCGCAACGCCTGCCGGTGCAGTTCGATGGCTTGTCTGGGGCTGGCCGCGACGAGCTTCAGCGCGCCGAGCAGGTTGAGCATCCTGGCTTCGACGCGCCGGTCGCCGATGTCGCGGGCGAGTGTCAGGCCGGCCTGCGCGGTGTCCAGCGCCTGCCGGTCCCGGCCGGCGTCGCGCTGCGTGGCGGCGAGGTCGTGCAGTGTCTCGGCCTCGGCATACCGGTTCCCGACCTCGCGGTGCAGAGCCACCGCCTGGCTGAGGTGACCCTCGGCCGGTCCGAGCCGACCCAACGCGTGCTCGAGCTCGCCCAGGTTGTCCAGGGCATGCGCCCGCCCGCCACGCGAGCCGATGTTCCGGTACAGCTCAAGCGCCTGTTCTTGGCAGTCAACAGCGTCGTGAAGCTGGCCGAGCAGCTGGTAGGTGAGGCCAAGGTTGGTCAGCGCATTCGCTTCGCCGGTGTGCTGGCCGGCCTTGCGGAACAGCCTCAATGCCTCCTGGTGGCAATCGGCGGCCGAGCGCAGGTTACCCATCGATGTGTGAATCGTGCCGAGATTGCCGATGCAGCCGGCCTGCCCCTCGATCCAGCCCGATGACGACGCGAGCTCTGCCGCAGCCGCGTACTGCTCGATCGCCAGCTCGTAACGGTGGACGCACCGGTTGGCAGTCGCGAGGTTGATCTGCATAGCCGCCTGCGCGCGTCGATCCCCGACATCCACAGCGGCGGCAAAGCCGGCTTGTGCGGTTTCCAGCCAGTCAACGGTGTTGCGGGACTGCCAGAAGTAGCCGCGCAACGTGTCGCCGAGTAGCCAGGCGACCTGCTGATGGCCGTTCGTGGCGGCCCACAACACCGCGGCGATCAGATTTCGCTGTTCGGCGTCGAGCCATTCGAGTGCGGCGGTGTCGTCGCGCAGGCTCGCCGTGGCCCCGCCGGCGGCGGGCTGGACGTCCAGCCGGAGCATGTGTGGATACAGGAGGCGCGCCGCGGCATCGGCGTGGCAAAGGTACCAATCGAGCAGCCGGCCAATCGCCGCTGTGCTGTTGGCTTGGTCCTGCCGCGCGCATTCGCGGGCGTAGGTGGCCAGCAGGTCATGCAACCCGAATCGGCCCGGAGCCACCTGGTCGGCGAGGTGTGCGGTGGCGAGATGGTCCAGCAGTTGCGCCGCCTCCTGCTTTGCGATCGCGGCGATCGCGGCGGCCGCGGCCGGCGTGATGTCGGCGCCTGGCACCAGACCGAGCAGACGGAACATACGTTGTTCGGGCCGGCCGAGCGCCCTGTACGAGGTGTCGAAAGTCGCCCGCACGCCGGCCTGCGGATCCTCACCGATCGACAGCGCGGCCAGCGGCCCTTCGACGACCAGCTCGGCGACGTAGTCCGAAATTGTCCGATCTGGACGATCGTCAAGATGCGCCGCGGCGATCCGAAGCGCGAGCGGCAGTCGACCGCACAGCCGGATCAGCTCGGCCACCGCGGCGGGCTCCGCATCGATGCGAGCCGGGCCCACAACGCGGCGCAGCAAATCGTGAGCATCCTTCTCGGGCAACAGGTCGAGGGTCAACCGGCGTGCGCCGTGCGACGCGACCAGACCACTGAGCCGATCGCGGCTGGTCACCAGGACGAGGCTGCACGGATCCCCGGGCAGCAACGGCCTGACCTGATCGGCGGTGGCGGCGTTGTCCAGTACGACCAGGACCCGGCGTCCCGCAATCTCGCTCCGGTACACGCCGGCCGCCGCATCGGTGTCCACCGGGATCTCCTCGCCTGGCACCCCCAGCGCGCGCAAGAAGCGCGCCAGCGCGTCGATCGGCCGCAGTGGTTGCTCGGTGCCGATTCCACGTAGGTCCGCGAAGAGTTGGCCGTCGGGAAAACGGTCGGCGATGCGGTGTGCCCAGTGCACCGCCAGCGCGGTCTTGCCCACTCCCGCGGTCCCGGCCAGGGTCGTAATGACCATGGTCCGCGCGGTTGCGTCGTCGTCGGTCAGCAGGTCGTCAAGCAGGCGCAGGAACGGTGCGCGCCCGGTGAACGCCGACGCTGCCGGTGGTAGCTGCGCGGGCCGCACACGCTCCGGTCGCGGGTGGTGCTCGGCGGATGGTGGAGTGGCTCGCACGATGTCGCCTGGCGGGGCGAGCCGGCTGTCCTGGCGTAGTATCGCCAGCTCCAGGTCGCTCAGTTCGGCGCCCGGATCGATGCCCTCGCTATCGGCGAGGAGCAGCCGGTAGGCACGGTACGTTTCCAGCGCCTCGACCTGCCGCCCGCTGCGGTACAGCGCCATCATCAGCCGCGCCCGCAGCGTTTCCCGCATCGGGTATGCGTCGACCAGCGGCCGGAGTTCGTTGGCCAGCTCGACATGGCCGCCGAGGCGGAGCCGGATGTCGGCCAACTCCTCGACCGCGGTGAGCCTGCGCGCGGTAAGCCCGGCCCGGGCCGACTCGACGAACAGGCCGGCGGCGCCAGCCAGCGGTTCGCCCTGCCAAAGCGCGAGCCCGGCCTGCAGCAGGTGGGCGGCGCGCGCGTTGTCGCCGGCTATCAGCGCGTCATGGGCGCGCCGGACGTGATCGTCGAACGACAACAGGTCGAGCTGGTCGGTGGCGATGACGAACCGGTATCCGGATAGGCCGCTGTCCAACACGGCACCGGCGCCCAACGATATGAGCAGCCGGCGAATCGTGTGCATCGCGGCGCGCACCTGAGCCCTCACGGTTGAAGGTGCGGCACCGCCCCAAATCGCTTCGACTATGGCGTCCGGGGACACCGTCCGCCCGGCCTCGAGCAGCAGCAGGGCGAGCACTCCCCGGGTCTGGGCTCGCCCAGGGCTGTGCCGCTCGCTGTCGACCACACAGGACACCGGTCCTAGAACGGTGAACTTCATGCGACCTCGCCCGTTCCGGCAATTCGTCGATGCACATGATATGTGTACGGCTTGTATACGGCTGCCCCGTCAACCTTTGAAGTGAACCGCTCCCCCAGGGCGCTCGGGTTGCATTGACGGAGGCTGAGTTGACTTGTGCTGAGCGAGATTTCGACCTGCGCCGCGTTGCGACGATCCTGATCGCCTCGATCCTGGGGATGTCAATCGGGGTCGGAGAGCCGAAGCCGGCGGTCGGGGACCCGGCGGTCAGCGTGGTGACCGATCCGCAGGCGTTGGTCAACCCGATGATCGGCACGAAGGGCGACGGTTACACATCGCCCGGGCCGACCTGGCCGTTCGGCATGGTTCAATGGGCACCGGACTCCTCGCCGCGCCAGCCAGGCGGCGGCTACAACTATGATGCCACCGCCATCTCCGGGTTCGGCTTGAACCGGATGAGTGGCGCCGGCTGTTTCGACTTCGGGGACGCGCCGTTCCTACCGGTCACCGGTACCCCGCCCGCGGACAAGAACGCCGCGACGGTCGGGTTCAGCCACGCCAATGAGTCTGCCGGCACCGGGTACTACTCGGTCACGCTCGCCAACGGCGTGCGAACCGAGCTGACCGCGGCGAAGCGCGCCGCGCTCGGCCGGTTCACCTTCCCGGTGGGACAGCCGGCCAGCCTACTGGTGAAGGTGGCTGCCGGATCGGTGGTGTTCGACGCCACTGTCAATGCCTCCGGAACCACCGAGGTCACCGGGTCGGTCACCGGCGGCGCGTTCTGCTTGCGAGGAAACCGGTACAAGATGTACTTCGCCGCGCGGTTCGATCGCCCGTTCACCGGCGCAGCGAAGTGGGCGCCGCCGTCGGGGGTGACCGGTGACGGGGGCATCGCGCTGGCCTTCCCGGCGGGCAGCGTCGTGCATGCGCAGGTGGGAATTTCGTTCGTCAGCATCGCCAACGCGCGAGGCAACCGGGACACGCTGACCGGCTTCGATCTCACCGCCACCATGCTGGCAGCCCGCGCGACATGGAACACGCTGTTGAGCCGGATCGGGATCGGTGGCGGCACCAGCGACGCGCAGAAGACCTTCTACACCGCGCTCTACCACGCGCTGCAGCACCCAAGCGTATTCAGCGACGCCAACCGGCAATACCGCGGCTTCGACGGCGTGGTGCGGACGTTGCCCGCGGCGCAGGGCGACCAGTACGCCAACCTCTCCGGATGGGACGTCTACCGGTCGCAGATACCACTTGCCTCGATCGTCGCCCCCAATGTGATGTCCGACCTCGTCACCTCGATGCTCAACGACTACGACCAGTCCGGTCGGCTGCCGAAGTGGTCGGTCGCCAACGACGAGTCGTACATGATGGTCGGGGACCCGGCACTGCCGACCATCGCCGCCGCGTACGCGTTCGGCACCCGCGGCTTCGACGCCGCCCATGCGCTGCAGGCGATGACAGCACAGGCCAGCGGGTCCGGGAGTACCCGGCCGGGCACGGTGTATCTCGAAAACCTCGGATACCTGCCGGAGGACAGCGGGTACGGCTGCTGCGAGCACACGGGTACGACGTCGACGTCGCTCGAGTACCACATCGCCGACTACGCCCTGGCCGCATTCGCCGGCGCAGTCGGGAACACTGCCACCCATGCGCGGTTCGCCGACCGGGCACAGGGCTGGCAGTACCTGGTCCACCCCACCAGCGGATTCATCCAGCCGCGCCGGCACGACGGGCAATGGCGCCCCGACTTCAACCCGGTCGACATCTCCTTCGGCGACTGGGCCGAAGGCAACTCGTGGAAGTACACGCTTGCTGTGCCGTTCAACGTTCGCGGCCTCATCGACGCCAAAGGCGGCAACCCGGCGATGACGTCCTATCTGGACACTCATCTGGCCGAACTCGACGACATCCTCGGGCCGCACGCGTTGCTGGGCAACGAGCCGAGCCTCGGCGCGCCATGGCTCTACAACTGGACCGCCGCTCCCTACAAGACCCAGGCGACCGTCCGCCGTATCCAGGCGCAGCTGTACCGCAACGCGCCCGACGGCCTTCCCGGCAACGACGACCTCGGCACCCTTTCCGCCTGGTATGTGTTCTCGGCACTCGGCATCTATCCGGCGATTCCAGGTACCGCGGACCTGGTCCTCGGCAGTCCCGTCTTCCCGACAGCCGTCGTGAGGCTGCCCAACGGTGGCACTTTGACCCTGGACGCACCGGCAGCGGGCGCATCGACACCGTATGTCCAGTCGATGACGGTCGACGGTAGTGCGTGGACCAAGGCATACCTGCCGCCGTCGATGCTGGCCAATGGCGGCACCGTCCACTTTGAACTGGCTGCCACCGCCAACCAGTCCTGGGCGTCCACACCGGATGCGGCGCCGCCCTCCTATGGCACCAACGCCGCCGCCGTGGCGGACAACCGGGGCACCAGCGCGGACACAGCGGTGAACCAAGGAAACTACGACCAGATGCTGTCCAGCTACTCGGTCCAGGCGTTGGCCGCGGCCGGCATCGTACCCGGAAGCAAGGTGAGCGTCGAAGGAATCGGCTACGCCTGGCCGAATGTCCGGTCCGGTAATCCCGACAATGTCGTGGCGGCCGGGCAGCGGTTGACCGTCGCCGGATCCACCGGCGCCACCCGGCTCGGATTGCTCGGTAGCGCGGAGGGCAGCTTCGACGGCGCCGGTGGCACGCTAACCGTCCACTACGCCGACGGATCCAGCGCACAATCCGCCGTCGGCTTCTCCGACTGGACCCTCGCGGCAGGCCTGGCGCAGCTGCGCCCGGACAACGTCGTGGCGGCGCAGATGCCGTACCGCAACAACGTCTGGGCCGGCGGACGCGAGACTGTCCCGACCTACCTGCTCGCCACCTCGGTGCCGATCGACCCCGCGCGCACAGTCGTGGGCGTAACGCTGCCAACCGCAGCGGCCGCCGGCCGGATGCACGTCTTCACCCTAGGCTTCGGCGGCCACCGTACCAACGCCGGCACGAGCGAGGATGCTTACCTCGGCGGCGGTGACTTCGACGGATTGGGCGCCAGTTACTCCCGGCAGGCGTTGGCCGCCACCGGCCTGGCGCCGGGCGCGGCGTTCACCCATCTCGGTGTCGGTTACCTCTGGCCGGCCACACAGGCCGGCGTGCGGGACAACATCGTCGCGGCGGGCCAGACCCTTGCCGTCGCGCCCGCACCGGCTGCGACGAAGGTCGGGTTGCTCGGCGCCGCGGACAAGGGCGCAGCCTCGGGCCCGGCGACGATCAACTATACCGACGGCACGCGGGACCAGGTCACCCTCGGATTCACCGACTGGACCCGCCAAGGCGGCCAGAGCGCGATCGGCTACGGCAACACCGTCGCCGCCCAGATGCCGTACCGGAACTTCACGGTGTGGGGCGGAGGGCAGGAACCGATCACGACCTATGTCTTCGCCGCGACGTTCACACTCCAACCGGGCAAGACAATCGGCTCAATCACCCTGCCGGTCACCCTCAGCGGCGGGCGCCTGCATGTGTTCGCGGTGGGCACCGGCTGACCGCCCGCGGCCTCCTTTAGAAGGGCCACCCCTCATGCGATACCCCAGAACTACCGTCCTCACGGCGGCCTTTACCGCCATTCTCATGATCATGGCCGGGCTGACTCCGGCCCGGGCGATGCCGCCGACCACGGCATCGATTCTCAATGCGGCCTTCAATATCTATGGCGACACCAGCGGGCGATGGGCCGGTGGTGACAGCACAGCTTCGGTGACGCTGCCCGATGGCCGCGTGGTGTGGCTGTTCTCCGACACCTTCATCGGTGCGGTCAATGCCGACCACTCCTTGGCCGCCGGCGCGGTGATGGTCAACAACTCGGCTGTGGTGCAAAGTGCCTCCGGGACCATGGTTTCCACATTGACCGGTGGCACCGCGCAGTCTCCCTCGGCGCTCGTGTCGAGCGCGGTCAGCGGTGAGTACTACTGGGTTGCCGACGGAACCGCCACCGCCAGCCAACTTCAGGTGTTGTACAACCGATACCGGCGTACCGGTCCGGAGCCACTGGATGTGGCCATCACTGACACGGCGCTGGCCACCTTCGCGCTGCCTTCGCTGGCCCTGATCGGCGTCGCGGACCTCGGGCTCGGAGATGAAATCGCCTGGGGCTCAGCACTTTTCGATGACGGCGGATACACCTATATCTACGGCTCCGAGCTTAGCGGCGGCGGCCCCAACTTCGCCCACATCGCCCGAGCGCCGGTCGGTGGCCTGGCCGGACCGTGGCAATTCTGGACCGGCTCAGCCTGGTCCAGCAACAAAGACGCGTCGATCCGGGTGCTCAGCGGGGTCGGCACCGCCTTCGGGGTACAGAAGATGGGCTCGCAGTACGTGCTGGTGACCGTCGAAGGGCACCTGCCGTTCAACCCGGAGACGGTCGCCTACACCGCCGCCGCGCCGACCGGCCCGTTCGCCGGGCCGATCAGCCTGTTCGTCGCCCCGGACGCGGCCAACGATCCTGACGCGAGCCTCATCACCTACGACGCCCGCGTGCACCCGGAGTTCGCGCCGTCGGGCAAGCTTCTGGTCTCCTACAACGTCAACAGCCTCGAGCCGGGGCTGGCCAATGCGGACGTTCGGCGCTACCGGCCTCGTTTTGTGGAGGTCGCCTGGCCCGCGCCGGCCCCCGGCCCGGGCGTGCCGAGCGCACCGACCGGCCTGACCGCGACCGCGAACACCGACGGCGGCATCCACCTCGCCTGGCAGGGCACGGCATCCGGCTACGTCGTCTACCTACGGGACGTCACCGGGGGATGGACGGGCTTTGCAGGGATGCAATACCCGAGCTCGCAAACCTCGGCCGACCCAGGGTTCTTGCGCGACGGGCACACATACGAGTTCAAAGTATCGGCGGTCAACTCCGTCGGTGAGGGCCCGGCCTCGACGGTCGCCAGCGCCACCGCCACTGTCGCACCGACTCCGGCCGTCACCGGTGTGTCCGTGACGGCCGACAACATCGGCCGGGCCACCGTGTCCTGGACCGCGGTGGCGGGGGCCTGGAACTACCGCGTCCACATGCGCGATGTGACGGCCGGTCAGACCGACTTCATCAAGATCAAGTCGGTCGGTCCGGATACCACCAGCGCTACGGTCGAATGGCTCGAGGACAACCACGAATACGAGTTCTACGTGGTCGCCACGAACGGCGCAGGGGCCTCCGCACCGTCGGCCCTGGTCCGAGTCACCTCGCACCACTCCGCACCGTCGGCCCCGACCGGGCTCACCGCGCTGTCCAATCCGGACGGAACCATCGCCGTGAGCTGGACGGCCCCCGGCCCAGACCTGTGGTACTGGGTGTACCAGCGCGACATCACAGCCGGCGAGACCGCCTTCACGAAGCTCCCGCTGCCGATCACCACCGGAACGGCGATGACCGCCGACTATCTCCTGCACGGCCACGAGTACGAATACCAGGTGACAGCGACCAACCGGATCGGGGAAAGCCCCGCCTCGGCCACCGCCCGGGCAACCGCCAACCATCCGGCGCCAGGAGCGCCCAGCGCTCTGGCCGCCACAGCCGCCGACGGCCAGGTCGTGTTGTCCTGGACCGCCAGCGCCACACCGGATGTGTGGTACCTGGTGTACCAGCGCGACCTGACCGCCGGCGAGACGGCGTTCACGCAGCTGCCCATCCCGGTGACCTCATGCTGCACGATGACCGCCGGATATCTGGCCAACGGGCACACCTACGAGTTCAAGGTGGCGGCCACGAAGGCCGGGCGCAACTCCGCGGCCTCCAACACCACGTCGGCGACCCCACAGGTGCCACCACCGGGCCAGGTCACCGGCCTTGTCGCGGCGGCACAGGGCGACGGCAGCGTCGCCCTGTCCTGGACCGCACCCGGCCCGAACCTGTGGTTCAACGTCTACCAGCGCGACGTCACCGCGGGCGAGTCCACCTTCACCAAACTGCCGTTGCCGGTCACGACCTGCTGCACAGTCAACATCGGCAAGGACTTCAACCTCAACAACCATCTATACGAGTACCGGGTGGCCGCGACCAACAGCGGTGGCGAGGGGCCGCCATCGGCGACGGCACAGGCCACCGCGCACTACGACCCACCACCCGCGCCAACCAACCTGCGCGGGGTCGGCTCCGGCGACGGGTACATCCAGCTGGACTGGGACTATCCGAGCCAGACGTACTTCTGGATCTATTACCGTGACGTGACCGCGGGAGCGACGAGCTTCACCAAATCCGCGGTTCCGACCAACCTCTCGCGGGCGACGTGGGGGCCGCTGCCCAGCGGGCATTTGTTCGAGTTCAAGGTGACCGCCACCAACGCCGACGGCGAAGGCCCGGCTTCGAACACAATCCAGGTCACCGCGAAGGGAGGGCTACCGCTGGCGCCGTCGAACCTGAGCGCGGTCGCGGGTGACGGCCAGGTCACGTTGTCATGGACGGCCAGCCCGACGGCGAACGTCTGGTATCTCGTGTACCAGCGCGATGTCACCACCAACCAATCGTGGCAGAAACTGCCGATCCCCATCACCAGCTGCTGCACGATGACGGCGGGTCTCCTGGCCAACGGGCACAACTACGAATTCAAGGTCACCGCGACCAACTCGTCCGGTGACAGTGGACCGTCCAATGTGGCCCTGGCGCGCCCCCTGCCACCGATACCGCAGCCGCCGACCGGGCTCACCGCGACCCCTGGCAACGGTCAGGTCGTGTTGCGCTGGACCGCAAGCACCACAGCGCCGGTGTGGTACTGGATCGAGTACCGGGTGGTCGGTGGCGCCTGGAAGCGCATCAGCGTGCCGTTCACCAATTGCTGTACCGCCACGCTGGGTTACCTGACGAACTTCACGACCTACCAGTTCCGGGTGTTCTCCAACAACCTCGCGGGCGACAGCACAACCTCGTCCAACATTGCACCCGCGACTCCGGTTCCGCCGGTGCCGGCCGCGCCGACGAGCCTTACCGCTAGTGCGAGCAACGGCAAGGTTCAGCTTCACTGGACGGCCAGTACGACGCCTAACGTCAGCTACTGGATCGAGTGGAGGAAGGCCGGCGCAAGCACCTGGACCCGGGCCGACTATCCGATTCCGTGTTGCGACTTCACGGCCGGCTATCTCATCAACGGCGTGACCTACCAGTTCCGGGTCATCACCACCAACGGGTACGAGTCCGCACCGTCCAATGTGGTCCCCGCAACGCCGTGGGTGCCGCTGTACCAGAGCCCGTATATCTCGGGGATCACACTCGGCCAGAATACGGAGTTCCTGTGGTGGACTCCGGTACAGTACGCCAGCGGATACTGGGTCGAGTATCAGAATCTGTCCAAACGCGAATCGTCGTGGACCAGGCTGCAGTATCCGGTGACAAGTACCTCGTTGGCACCGCAGTTGCTAAACGGTGCCACCTGGTACCGGTGGCGGGTGGTGCCCTACAACGGAGCCCAGGAAGGGCCGGCCTCGAACCGGATCGACATCAGGACCGGGGGTCGGGCGATCTATGACACCCGTAACGTGCTCGGCGACTCGTACTCGGCCGGCATCGGTGCGGGCAACGAGACCCATGGCTGCGTTACCGTGTCCGGACGCCCGGACTACGGCGACCCTTACCGCGGACCGTACGCCTGGGGCATGATGCTGCCGGTATGGAGCACCAATGTCCTGCAGCTGTCCTGCAACGGCGCGAGGATCAAACACATCTACGACCACCAGATCCCGAACCTGCGCATCGCCAACAACGCCACCCTCATCACCATGACCATCGGCGGCAACGACGTCGGCTTTTCCAAATACCTGGAACAGTGCGCAAAATGGAATCTCTACTGGCTCTCCCAGAGAGTCTTCTTTACCGACTGCACATTCTTGAGACCCACTATCGAGGACGGCATCAGGGCACAGCGGAGCAGACTGGTGACGCTGTACAAGGACTTGGTTATCGGTAATCCCGGCGCCGACATAATCGTGGCCGGTTACCCGAAGCTGTTGGTCGCACCAACCAAAGGAAAGTGCGATGCCTTTGTCGCCCAGGCCTTCGCCGACGCGGACCACCGGATGATCCGGCAACTCTCCGTCATGCTGAACGACGTGATCCAAAGCGCGGCGGAGGAGGCAGGCATCATGAACGCGACGGATGAGACCTTGAGCGAGTTCGAGGGGCACGAGGCGTGCGCCAATGACGAGTACATCAACCAGTTGGCGGGCCTGCAGCCAAGCCGGAACAGCTTCCACCCGAAGTACGCCGGCCAGCAAGCCTACGTGCGGGCTGTCATGAACGCCCTACGCCATTACGAGTTCACCGGCGACGTCCGGCGCCCCTGATCCGGCGAAGCTCGCGAGCCTTCGGCCTGGCGGCCGGGGCTCGCGAATCCTGGAACGGTCATTGAATGAACAGGCATGCCATGGCTGCGGCTGACGCGCCCAAGGCGATGCCGATCAGCAGCATGAGGTACCGTTCGCGGCGCGACCTGGCCAGGGTCCGCCGCTGATCGGCGAACGTCGCTTCGATCCTGGCGGTCAGGCCGATGGTTTGCTCGGCGAGCTGTTCGGCGTGGGCGAGACCGTCCGCTGCGGGTTCCGTTTCGGACGGTGAGGTGATCGCGGCATGTCTACGCTCGGGCTGATCTATTCGAGGTGGCTACCTGGTGGCCAGGATCCGATACCAGATGGTGGAGAGCTCGGTGCAGCGGGTCAGCTCAAATCCGGTGACAGACAAGACGACTTTCAGCTCGGTCAGCGACAGTCGCGGTGACCAGGAGGCGGTGCGAGAGCTGGGCATTCTGGGCATCCTGGGCATGCGTACGTCGGTCAACAGCAAGACACCGCCGGGGCGCAGTACCCGATGCGCCTGCACGGTGACGGTGCGCCACTGGGGCAGGCGATGCCACACGTTTGCGGCGATCACCAGGTCGAAGGTGCTGTCGGGGTAGGGCAGCTCCGGTGGGTCCGCGCGGGTGACCCGCAGCCCTTGATTCAGGACACCCAGCCGGTGACACGCGGCGGCGGCCAGATCGGTGTCCGAATCCAACACAGCGATGTGCCAGCCGGGAAACGCCTGGGCCAAGGCGTAGGTGAGGCGGCCTGTGCCACAGCCGATGTGCAGGACCTCTGTGGTTGCGTCGGCGACGCCGCTCATTAGCACGGGCTGCAACAGGCGGCGGGTTAGTGCCGAAACAGCCAGGCCGTCGAACAACCTCTTGTCCAAGGTGCCCATGTCCACGTGGTAAGCCTCCTCGGCGGCGGTCGCAGCCCTCGGCGCAGGTTGGCTCCTGGGCATCCGCAAACATAGGAAAGTTCCCTTGTGGACCGCCCTTTAAACCACCCTGCGGGAAAACCACCCTGCGGGGAATCGACGTCGCTGGCCATCGCTGGCCCATCCCTGGCCCACCAGGCCGCGTATGCCCTTAGCGCGACGTCGCCGACGATACCCAGCCTTCGCCCAGGATGGCAGCAGCGCGATGACCAGGGCGCACCGTACGGTGTGCCAGCCGGAGAAGGTGGATACGGATCTGCGGCGAGTTCGTCGAGTCTGGCCATCGTTGCCCGAATCCGACGAGCTGTTTGCGGGCCTGGTCACGCAACGCCAGCAGTTCGAAAGCCACACCGGCTTGAGCTGGCGATGCTGACGTTGGCTGCGCACGTGCTGGGGGGCGACTAGGCGGTGGCCAAGGCGGCGGCCTGTACGGGTTGGGTCAACGACAACAACGAAAGCGCGCCGAGGACAGACCGCTGCGCCGCCGAACCATCCACATAGGGTCCGTCTTGACAACGGCCAAGCGTCGTCCGAATAGCCGGGCGCCTTTGAGACGCGAGCCGAAGATCGCGATAACCATTGGTAGTAAACAGAACTGATCGCTGCCGGACCCCCTCATTGAAACAACGGTTCAACCAGTGGTCGTCCCTATAGATCAGATCACCTGGTCGGACGTTGCTAACCGCTTAAGGTGGTTTCAACTAACACGTGCGCGCATCGCGGCTTCCCATTACCGGTGTCTACGACCAGATACGGATGTTAATGCTTTGACAAATAGGACTGCGGGCCGTTCGGTTTAGGCATCAAGGTTCGAGTGCACCATCCATACGTTTGGCTCCCAGTATCTGCCACAGTCTTCTGCAGTGTCGACGTGCAGGAGGGCCAAGCCCTCGGGGAATACGTACTCGCCAGACTCCGGGAATATCATGCCTGTCCAGGTCTGCCACTGGCCAACTGTTCCGGTGATCCGTAGAGACTTGGGAAGCGGGGTCGCCACCCGAGCGCCGAGACGTTCGTGTACCCGCATCCACGGATCGAGCAGTTGCCCGTCTTCTCGGCGCCATTGAATATAGCGGTCGATGGGTGTGAGCGGGTACTTGTCCTTCCACGAGGGTCGCACCGGGGCCACCATATGTGTCAACCCGTGACGCCGGCCGATGGCGTGCATCGCGGTGAGCAGCTGCTGGGCAAGCCCGCGGCCGCGGCCGTCTCGCGGGCTCTCCGCAGCGAGCGCGCACAAAGTATTCACCGGCTGCGCTGCCCTCGCCCGCGTGAAGACTTGCTCGATCGCTGCGTCGATGCCGTCGGGCAACGTCGCATCCGAACCGTCCCACCACAGCGGACCCGTATGCCCCTCAGCGACCACCTCATCGAGCGCCTCGTCGTAGAGGACGAACTGATAGTCGGCTAGCTCTTCGTCCAGATACCCCCACCAGCGGTTGAGCACGTCACCATGCAGGTTGTACTCCGGCCACACCGCCTTGGACGGTATACCCCGCTCCCAAAGATCAGGCCGCTCGGCAGCCGTGTACATCGTGAAAGTCATGACCCATGATGGCGTGTGGCCGAGTATGCGTGCCTGTCAATTAACGATCGGGCTAGATCGCGGTGATTTTGATCATTCTGTCAGCGCAGGTTGTGCCCTTGCCATGGTTTAGCATCGCGGCGCTCGAGTGTCTTCTCGGCGTTGGGTGGGTGCGGCTCCTCGCTCGCGCTGATTTAGTTGAGTACCACGTGTCGTGGAGGAGTCTGCGGGTCCTCTGCGGCCTAGCCTATGCGTTACGAATTGCGGGTCAGGACGGGACGATCAGGTCGTTGAGTAGGAAGGCCGGGTGTTCGGTTTGTTGCCTAGGCTGGCTAGCCTCTAGGCATGCCTCGATCTCCGCGGATCACGTACAAGACCGCCGTGATGCTGCTGTCGGACAAGGATCCGGATGCGGCGAAGGCGCTGGATGCGATCTTCGGCGGCGCGCTCCTGGCTGCGGCACCGTTCGGCGCAGGCGCGCTATCGCTGTTCGACCCGAAGAACAACATCTTGCGATATAGCCGTGACTTGGTCGGGAAGTTGTCGGTGAGGCTGCGTGGCCTTAGCGTGCCAGATCGGTCGAAGAACGTGCGCGCTGCCTGGACGGTGCTCGCGATGGCGGCGTTCTGCGATTCTGTCGCTTCCCATCAACCGTTCCATGAGCTGCGAACCGAAATGGAGATCCAGCTGCTTCAGCAAAACCACGGCCGCGGCTTGCTGCGCGCCATCCTGGACGCCGAAGTGCCGTTCCCCGCCACACACGAATCTATCGTCGATCTGGAGAAGCAGCTAACCGAATTCTTTCTGGCACAAGCTGGTCCTCTTTTCAGATTTTTGAGGGGATTTCGGCAGTGGGATGAGCTTTCCGACAGCAGCAAAGCTGGTCTGGGCATTATGTGCGTGCAGGCAACCGAACGATTCAACCTACTGTTTCGGCGGCTCGCCGCCGAAGTTCCCGAGCTTCTGGTCTGGATCACATTGCGGGAGTCGTACGCCAATCGCGTCCAGGTGATCGAGGCCGTCGGGCGAGAGATCCGGTCGAGTCATGTAGAGATGGTGTCCAGGATGGCGGAGGTGGAGACCGGTCTTGCTGGCATGCGCCTGCTATTAGAGGCGGTGTCATCGCACGACCAGGCGCCTACAGGCCGATGGCAGCGTTCGCTTGCTGGCCAGTATGCGTTTGAGCTGACGAAGCCACTTGTCGACATCGGCGGGGAAGGGGCGGCGCCATCGGTTGTCGATGGGTACCTCAATCCAAATTTCCGGCTGGCGATATCAGACGCGCACTGCCACCCCGCGGTCGAATCCTGGTGGGACGGCCAACAGTTGCGGAACGACTTACAGGAGTTCCTGACCACATTCTTGCTTACCGAGGACGCCATGATGAATCCGCTGCTGGTGCTGGGACATCCAGGCGCCGGCAAGTCGGTGTTGACCCGCGTGCTTGCGGGTCAGCTTCCGTCCGCGCTCTTTAGCGTGGTGCGGGTCGTGCTGCGTGACGTCGCCGCCTCTTCAAGGCTGATCGGGCAGATCGAGGCTGCATTGCACCAGACCATCCACGAGCATGTGCAGTGGCCGGAGTTTGTGGAAAGGTTGCATGGCGTAGTGCCCGTGATCCTGCTCGACGGGTTTGATGAGTTGATCCAAGCGACCGGCACGAGCCGATCGGACTATCTGGAGCAAGTCCAGGAGTTCCAGGAATCCGAGCGGGCGCAGGGGAGACCCGTGGCGGTGCTCATCACCACCAGGACGACTGTGGCCGATCGGGCACGCATCCCTGAAGGTACAACAGTCATCAAGCTCGAGCCGTTCGATGATCATCAGGTGCGTACGTGGATCGCGAAGTGGAACGAACTCAACCCGGACGCGGTGGAGCCAGATGCAGTAATGACCCATCGAGAACTTGCGATCCAACCGGTCCTGCTTCTCATGCTCGTGCTTTACGAGACAGCGACCAAGGGCCTTAGGCACGGTGGTGAAACACTCAACCGCGTGGCGCTCTACGAAAAGCTGCTCACCACCTTTGTCGAGCGGGAGGTGACCAAGGCGGGTCGGCTCGATCCGCCGGTGCTCGCAGCGCGGGTCGAGGAGCAACTTTACCTCCTATCGGTGGTGGCGTTCGCGATGTTCAACCGTGGTCGTCAGACCATCCACGAGCACGACTTGGAGACGGACTTCCGCGGGTTGCTGTTAGGACAATCCTGGCCGGAAGCCGCGGTCGTCGAGGGCTTTCAGACGCGGCTCAGCGCGGCCCAGCTGACGTTGGGCCGATTCTTCTTCGTGCACCCTTCCCTTGCGCGCGAGGTAGCGGGTGGGGCGGCTATCGGTCAAAGCTTTGAGTTCCTGCATTCCACCTTCGGCGAGTTCCTCGTCGCGCGATGCGCGATATCCGTCTTGAAGTCGATTGCACAGCGGGAAAGACCGGCGACGCCGTGGCAGCCCGCTGAGCCTCCCAGACAAGATCCCTTGTTGCGTGCGCTGCTGTCTTTTCAGGCTCTAACCAAGCGACGGCAGGTCGTGAACTTCCTGACAGAGATGGCACGGCAACTGCCCATAGTTGAACGTGAATCCCTAGCGAGGACGACCGGTCATTTGCTTACACAGTGTATGAAGGCGGAGGACGACACCCGCTATAACGGCTACCAGCCTGTACAGGTCGAGCAGCCTCATCGCTACGCACACTACAGCTTCAATCTCTACCTGGTATACCTCGCCTGCCAGACCCAGCCGGTCAGCGTCGGCCAGTATCTGACATGGCGGCGATGGACTGGTCTCTGGATTTCACAGATGGACACGGACGCTTGGGGAGAGGCGTGCACGCTGGTGGACATCGCAATGAGAGACGGAGCTTACGTCGTAAGCATCGGTCTAACGCCGTCCGACGGCGAGCATAAGGCCGCCTTCGACGTTACCGATGTCGCCCTTGATACCTCGAATGATGTCGACCTACGCTCGAGGCGGCTGCTGCTGGACAGTATGGGAGGGTCGGCAATTGCGACTCTGCGATGGCTTGATCCAATCCTCGGCAAAGCCAGCAACGGAGCGATTGGATCCCATAGAGCTTCGCTCAACCTCGGGTTGGCTGGTCGTCGGGTCTTGACACGACGGTTGTCTATGTAGTTTTCGTGGGTTCTGGCTGGTGACAGACGGGCTGCGAGAATCACATTTAGTGGTGACCCGT
>Ga0075418_10001020_pt1 | contig 30941 bp, 30 predicted proteins | sample SoiMetdeltSBSDD2_FD_81776 | JGI IMG/M metagenome (GOLD analysis project Ga0075418, IMG submission 81776) | Bulk soil microbial communities from a Populus tree surrounding site in Tennessee, USA - Soil MetaG P. deltoides SBSDD2 | ecosystem: Environmental > Terrestrial > Soil > Tree plantation... | reverse complement strand
TGGCGGTCAGCCGATAACCCGGACCTGCTCCGCCTGCGGGCCCTTCTGGCCCTGTGCGATATCGAACTCGACGCGCTGTCCGTCCTCAAGCGTCTTGTAGCCGTCGGCCACGATCGCCGAGAAATGGACGAAAACGTCCTGGCCCCCGTCGACCGCAATAAAGCCGTAGCCCTTCTCGCTGTTGAACCACTTGACGCTGCCCTGTGCCACTGTGCACTTCCTCACTTCATTCGTGCTGAGAGGGCTTTGATGGCCCCTCCCTCGGCTGGATTACAGCCGTCCTCGCACGCTACACGACGGGGTGCCCCCTAGCACAGTCCCAAAATTGATACCCGCCCCTTGGAGATCCTTGAAGACCCTCAAGCGTTGGTGGTCACGGGCCGTCGAGACTGGACAATCCGGAACCGTCCAGCTACAAAGGCGCCGTCGGTCAGGGAAGCGTTCGCCGCCGGGTTGGCGCCCGAGGCGTGGAAGTCGGAAAACGCCGCTGACTGGTTGACGAAGACGCCGCCGGTGAGGTTCTGGGACAGGTGCACGCCGACGTCGACCGCGGCCCGCTCCACCTCGTCAAGCACGGTCGGGGAGGTGCTGTACACGGCGGCGGTCAGGGCGCCTTTGGCCCCAACGGTTTCCCGGAAAATGCGCACGCTGTCCTCGGTGGATCGAGTCGGCACCGCGAAGCTGACCGGACCGAAACATTCTGTCTCGTAACCGCCACTTGTCTTGACAATCAACGGAGTCCGCACCACGGCGTCCGGATAGGACGGATGCGCGATCGCCGCCGAGTCGAGCAGCACCTCACCGCGGGCGCGTGCCTCGTCGATGCGGCCCGGGATCTCGTCGTTGACGATCGCCCCGGTCAGCTCGACCGCCTTGGTCGGGTCGGCCATCAGGGCCGACACGGCGCCGCCGATGCCCTGGACCACCTCGTCGAAGCTCTTCGGCCCGGCCTCGGTGGTGATCCCATCCTGCGGGATCAACAGGTTCTGCGGCGTGGTGCACATCTGCCCGCTGTAGAGAACGAGCGAGAACGCAAGGTTGCGGCACATGCCGGCGAAGTCGTCGGTGGAGTCGATGACGACCGTGTTCACCCCCGCCTTCTCCGTGTAGACCAGCGCCTGCCGGGCGTTCTGCTCCAGCCAGTCGCCGAAGGCGGTGGAGCCGGTGAAGTCGATCAGCTTCACCTCGGGGCGCAGCGCCAGCTCCTTGGTGATCGGCGCCTCGCGGGTGTCCACGGCCAGCTGCGCCACGTTGGCATCCAGCCCGGCCTCGAGCAGCACCTCCCGGGCCACCTGCACGGTGATGGCCAGCGGGAGCACGGCGCGCGGGTGCGGCTTGACGATCACCGGGTTGCCGGTGGCCAGCGAGGCGAACAGGCCGGGCCAGGAGTTCCAGGTGGGGAAGGTGTTGCAGCCGATGACCAGCCCGATGCCGCGCGGGGCCACGTGGAAGGTCTTCTCCAGGCTGTCCGCCTTCTTGGTCCAGGTGACCGAGGGCACCTGCCGGGTCTGCTCCGCGTAGCCGTAGGCGATCGCCTCAAGTGCGCGGTCGAGCGCGTGCGGGCCACCGGCCTGGAACGCCATCACGAACGGCTGCCCGGTAGTGGCGTGCACCGCGTTGGCCAGCTCGAAGACACGCTTGTGCAGCCGCGCCAGGATCTCCAGGCAGACCCCGGCCCGCACCTGCGGACCCGCGTCGCGCCAGCCGGGAAGGGCGCGCTGGGCATCGCCTATTAAAAGATCAATTTCTTTCCGCGGGTACCTCACGCCAAGCTCGATTCCCAGCGGAGACTTCTCGGGGGCGACGGTCCCGCTCCCGGAGGGCTGATTGAGTGGGAAATCGTTGCCCAGCAACGCTTCGAAGGCGGCCTTGCCGTCGGCGGCCGCCATCTCGCCATAGACCTTGGGGCTCGGCGACTCCGGATAGGCCGACCAGTAGGTGCGCTCGGAGATCGCCTGGAGCGCCTTGCTCAAAAGCTCTTCATGGGTGGCGAAGAAGTCCATGCTGTGATTATTGCGCGTGCGAAGTAACGCGCGGGCATCGTCGCCCGGAAGCCGGCGACCGTGCCTGATCATCCGGCAAACGGAAGAGCGTGTTTGCCAGATGATCAGATCCCGGACGCCGGCGCGGCGATGCGAGTTCTCGTCAGATCTCGCGCTGCCAGTTCTGGAACGAGTACAGCGCCCGGAAGCCCATCTCCTCGTTGATGGAGATCATGTAGCTGTTCTCCGCCGCGTTGAAGGTGTCGATGACCTTCGTGGTGGCCTCGTTCTCCAGATAGAAGCGCAGGTTGGCCACCTTCACGAGGGCCCCGAGCCGGTGCCCGCGATGCTTGGGCTCCACGATCGTGATCTGCTGCCAGCAGTGCCAGTCGAGCTCCCGATCGCGGCCCAGGGTCGTCCAGGCCACAAGGCGGTTGCTCTCCTCGTGCACGGCAGCGGTGTGGTAGCACGTGCGGCCGCGCAGCTTGACCTTGCGCTCGATGGCGCGGACACGGGCGGCGTCGACCTCCTCCGGCTCGACGGCCAGGTCGCCCATTGGCGCGTCCTGGCCCAGACGCCCATCCAGGTAAGCGATGTCGTCGATGTATTCCTCGGGCGCACCGTCTATCCAGCGAATCAGCCGGTACCCGGAAGATTTGGTTTTGGCTTTTTCAAAGATCGCCTCGAGCACGCCCTCGTCCAACGTGGACAGCTCGAAGCGCCGCATCACCTCGGGCAGGTTGGCGTTGGCGAACCCCATCGCCTCGGCGAACGCCGGGCCGGCGCCGCCGTCGCCCGCCGGCAGGCCCGGCAGCGTCCAGCAGGTGTTGCCCATGACCGTGGTGCGCTCGTTGGCGCGGGCACGCTCGAACGCCTTGTCCATCAAGGCACGGCCGATGCCCCGGCGCCGGAACTCGGGCACCACCTCGATGTGCATGAACATGTTGTTGAGGTTCTCGAGCGTCGGGAAGGTGACGTCGAGGCGGGCCACCGGCCGGCCGTCAAGCTGCGCGAGGTAGATCTCGGTGCGGCGGCCCACCCAGCCGATTTTGTGCGCCAGGAGGTTCATCTGCTCGGTCGGCTTGACGAAGGCCGGTATGTCGTGGTCCATCGCCGCCGTCTGGACTTGGAGATGGGCTCGCAGCGCCGCCGGGTCGGTGTGGTCGGAGCGGGTAATGGACAGGGTCATCTCAATCCTTAGAAACTTCAGATTTCTCGTTGCCAGTTCTGGACGGCGTAGAGCGGCTGGAAGCCCATCGCCTCGTTGATCGCGATCATGTGGCTGTTCTGCGTCGCGTTGAAGGTGTCGATCGCCGTGATGGTCGGCTCGGCCTCGCGGAAGTAGCGCAGGTTCTCCACCTTGATCAGCGCGCCGAGCCGGTGCCCCCGGTGCTTGGGCTCGACGACGGTGATCTGCTGGAAACCGTGCCAGGGTAGGGACTTTTCCCGGGTCAGGGTGGTCCAGGCGACCAGCCGTCCGGTCGCCTCGTGCACGGCCGCGGTGTGGTGGGCCAGACGGCCCCGCCTGTCCTCGATGGCGCGTGACTCGCGTAGCCGGGCCGGATTGGGTTTGGGCGCCTCGATCTCCAGGTCGCCCCTGGGCATGTCCTCGAACAGGCGCGAGTTGAGGTAGGCCAGGTCGTCCAGGTGCTCCTCGGGGTGCGGCCCGGTCCAGCGCACCAGGCTGTAGCCGATCGACCGCGACCGCGCCTGGTCAAGCAGAGCGTCAAGGGCATCTTCGTCCACTGTGGACAGATCGAGCCGCCGGACGATGTCGGCGAGCGCGGGGTGGTAGCCGAGCTTCTCGGCGAAGCGTGCCCCGTCGAGGCTGGGCACGGGTAGGTCGGGCAGATCCCAGAGGGTCGTGGTGATCAGGCGGGTGCGCTTGAGCGCGGCCGCCCGTTCGAGCACGAAGTCGTGTATCCGACTCCCGAAGCCGAGCCGGCGGCTGTCCGGCACGACCCGGAGGTCGAAGGAGAGGTTGTCGACGTTTTCGTTCGTCGAGTAGGACAAGCGGAGGTTGCCGATGGCCTGATCCCGGGCGGTGACGAGATACCCCTCGACGTGCTCGCCCGGGTGGTTCACCCCGATCAGGCCCTTGACCATCTCCAGGGTGTGCTCGCGCCACAGCGGCGAGTCGTGCGCGGTGGCGGCCGCGGTCACGGCACACCACGCCCGCAAGGCGGCGTCATCGGACGCCGCGACCGGCGTGATGTTGGGGTCCATACCCGCCAGCGTGCCCTGACCGGGCAGGCCGGCGCACCCGAATTACCGCAGGAGACCCGCCTCGCGGGCGGCTTTGAGCGAGGGCTTCACCTGATGGGTCGGGCCCACCTGTCCGGCCACCGCGTCCATGGTCTTGAGCCCTTCACCGGTATTGAAGATGACAGTCTCGAGATCGGGGTCGAGCTTGCCGCCGGCGACCAGCTTGCCCGCGACGGCCGCGGTCACCCCGCCCGCCGTCTCGGCGAAGACGCCCGTGGTGCGGGCGAGCAGGTGGATCCCGTCCCGGATCTCGTCATCGTTCACGTAATCCATCCAGCCATCGGTGCGCCGCACCGACTCGAGCGCGTAGAGGCCGGCGGCGGGATTGCCGATATTCAATGACTTGGCGATGCCGGTCGGCTTCACCGGCCGGATCTCGGTGGTCCCTTCGTGAAGCGCGGTCGCGATCGGGTTGCATCCCCGCGATTGGGCGCCGAACACCCGCCAGCCGCCCTCCGCGGCCGTAGCCAAGCCCGTCTCGACCAGCTCCTCGAACGCCTTGTCAATCTTGGTGAGGAGCTCGCCGGAGGCCATCGGGATGACGACCTGCGCCGGGATGCGCCAGCCGAGCTGCTCGGCCACCTCGTAGCCCAGGGTCTTGGAGCCCTCGGCATAGAACGGGCGCACGTTGACATTGACGAACGCGGTGTCCTCGAAGTCGTCGGTCTCCACAAGCTCGGAGCAGAGCCGGTTCACGTCGTCATACGAGCCCTCGACGGCGACAAGGTCCCCGGCGTACACCGCGGTCGTGATCACCTTGCCCTGCTCAAGGTCGTAGGGGATGAACACGATGCTTGGCACCCCGGCCCGGGCCGCATGCGCCGCAACGGAATTGGCGAGGTTACCGGTGGAGGCGCAGGCGAAGCGGGTGAAGCCCAGCGCCTTGGCCGCGGTGAGCGCGACCGACACGACGCGGTCCTTGAAGGAGTGAGTCGGGTTGGCCGAGTCGTCCTTCACCCAGAGCGGGGCCCTGATTCCCAGCTCCGCTGCGAGCCTGGGGGCGCTGATCAGCGGGGTGAAGCCGGGGTTGAGCGTGACCCGGTCCGGTTCGGACTGTCCGACCGGGAGCAGGGCGGCGTAGCGCCAGATGTTCTTCGGCCCGGACTCGACCTGCGCCCGAGTCACCTTCTTGAGCTCCCCGAGGTCGTAGAAGACCTCCAGCGGGCCGAAACACTCGAAGCAGGCGTGCTGGGCGGCCAGGGGGTACTTGGTTTCGCAGCCACGACAGACCAGCCCGCGGGCGGGCGAGGACAGACCAAGGGGGGACGAAACAGCGAGCGTCATGGTGATGATCCCTCTCATCTTTCCGGATCTCGGTCCGGTCGGAATTGGCACCAAGCCAGCGGGTGGCGGGTTGCCGGAGCTTCAACGGGCCGAATCCCTCAGCTCCTCTGGATGAGGCTGTTAAGTTGTAGCCGGCTTGCGCCGGCCCTCGCCCGGTCTCGTAACCTCGATTACCAGACGATGCGCTCAGTTTACGCACCCGAGATCACCATGTGGGGCCGGCTCCCATGGTGTGAGACCGGCCCCACATAGCCCTGTGGGGAGGGAAACGGACCAGAACTACTTTTGGGGGCGGCCGTCGGTGGATCTGGCCCGGTGTAACGACTCGCGCGAAGAGAGTCATCTTTGTATGTAAGGCTAAGACTTGGCGAATGTAAGAATCAGGTAAACATCACACAAAGTCGTCCGTCGCCGTCACACCCTGTACGCCTTCTGCCCCTGTGACCTCCGCGCGCGCGCGAACCGGCCTCGCCCACCATTTTTCGAGCGCTGCCAGCTCATCGGCACGATTAACAAAGTTAGCTCGTGACGTCCTTGCGGATGAAGCGCCAGAAGGCGATCCCCCAGAACAGCGCCGCGTAGGCCAGCGCCAGGATGGTGCCCTTGACGATCCCGTCGAACTGCATGGGCGTCGTCAGCAGGCCCAGGTAGCTGCGCACGAAGTGGGTCGGGAGGAAGTTGCGCAGCTCGCCCAGCGCGGTGATCTGGTCGAGGATGCTCGAGACGATGAACAGCAGCACGGCTCCGCCGACGGCGCCCAGAGGCGCGTCGGTCATGACGGAGAGCAGGAAGGCGATCCCGGCGACGACCAGCAGGGTGACCGACATGTACCCGGCGACCCCCAGCAACCGCAGGACGCCTTCCCCGGTCGGGACATCGGCGGAGACGCCGGACTGCAGGGGGTGCCAGCCGTAGCGCAGAGTCCCGAGCGCCAGCGCCGTACCGATCAGGAGGGCGACCGACAGCAGGGAGTAGGTCAGCGCCACCGAGAGCTTGATGCCCAGCAACCGGGCGCGCGGCACCGGAATCGCCAGAAGGTACCTGAGGCTGCCCCAGCTCGCCTCGGACGCGATCGTGTCCCCGTGGAACAACGCGAAGATGACCACCAGCAGGAACGATGACGAAACAAAGACCGTGAACAGGGCGAAGTTGAGCCCGCCCGCGACCGCCACGTCGACGAGCGCGGAGAACTGCCCACGGCCGCCGCCCCCGCCGCCGTCGTCGTCATCGCCGAACTCGAACGCGACCAGAAGGATCAGCGGCAGCAGCACCATGAAGCCCAGCGCCAGCTGGGTCCGGCGCCGCTTCCACTGCCGCACGAACTCGGAGGCGAACGTGTGCGTCCGGGTCGGGCTGTATCCCACAGCCGCGCCGTTGGCCACAACGGTCGTCATCGGTCCCCACCTCCCACGGTCGAAGTGCCCACCAGAGCAAGGAACGCGTCCTCGAGGCGGCGGCGCGGCGCCACCCGATCTATCCCGACACCGGCCTGCACCAGGGCCGCGATCGCCGCCGAGCGGCTCATCTCGCCCAACTCCACCACCAGCGTCCGATCACCGTCGGGCGCATAGCTGACGCCGTCGAAGCGGTCCAGCACCTTCGACGCCAGGTCCACGTCCGACACCTCGATGACGGTGGTCGGGGTGTCGCCCACGATCTCCTGCACCGGCCCCGAGGCGACCACCACGCCCTTGTGCATCACCACGACGTGGGTGCAGGTTTGCTCCACCTCGGCGAGCAGGTGGCTGGAGACGAGCACGGCCCGGCCGCCGGTCGCATAGCGCTGGAGCACCCGCCGCATCTCGGCGATCTGGGGCGGGTCGAGCCCGTCGGTGGGCTCGTCGAGCACCAGCAGCTCCGGCAGGCCGAGCATGGACTGGGCGACGGCCAGGCGCTGTTTCATGCCGTGGCTGTACTCCTTGACCCGCCGTCCGATGGCGTCGCCCAACCCGGCGATCTGCAGCGCTTCCTCGAATCGGGAGTCCTCCCACGGCCGCCCCGTCGCCCGCCAGTATGCCCGCAGGTTGTCCTCGCCGGTCAGGTGCGGCAGGAACCCGGGCCCCTCGACCAGTGCCCCGATCCGGGACAGGACAGGCGCTCCGGGCGCCAACCTGTGCCCGAAGATGAGAACGTCTCCGGCCGTGGCCTGGATCAGCCCCATCAGCACGCGAAGGCTTGTCGTCTTGCCCGCCCCGTTAGGCCCGAGCATGCCGACGACCTGACCCCGCTCCACCGTGAAGTCGATCCGCTCGACGGCGACGAACTTGCCGTATTCCTTGCGCAGACCCCGTACGAACAAGGGGGTGTCAGCGTGCTCGGCGATGATGGCGCGATCGAGCCGGCGATGGCGCATCCGCCCGACCATGATGAACGTGATGACGCCCAAAGCGAGCAGCACCACCAGACCGATGAGCAGGTAGAGCCAGAACGCGTCGGCGGTGGCGACCGGGGTGACCGGCAGCAGGGGCAGCGTCACCGCACCCTCGGCGAGCACGGTGTAGACCATCGGCTCGGCCGGGCCGAGGTAGGACTGGTCGGCGCTGGCGATGGTGACCCGAAGCCGGTGCCCCTGCTCGATGTTGCGCACGATCGCGGGCAGGGTCACGGTCGCCGGCTGCGCCTGGGCGATGTCGGCGGGCAGCCCGGTGAGGCGGATCGGCGCCATCAGGCCGTTGCTCAGGTTGGACTGGCCGTTCTGGTCGACGTCGTAGAGCTTGACGAAGAGCGTGGCCTCGCCCGTGGGCGACGCGGCCCGGATCCGGACCGTCGGCGTGCCAACGACATTGAGGTTCTCCTCGACCGGCGCCGATATCCAGTTGCCGTTCTGGCCGGGCAGTTCGGTGGAGACCCCGCTGATCAGCGACGACAGCGAGCCGGCGCCGGGAAGCGAGGAGACCGCGGCGGGCGTGCCGTTGGGCGGGTTGGCGATCTGCTGCGGGCGGCCCTGCAGGGCAATGTCCATAGTGGACGATCCACTCAACCCGGGATACGACTCGTACTGGAAGCCGGTGGCCAGCCGCCCCTGCTCCAGCGGGTCGAGCCCGGTCATGCGCGAGTAGGTGAAGCTGCCGCCGGGCTTGTCGCCGGTGCCCTTCACGTAGTGGTCAAGCCATTGCAGCGTAAGGAATTTCACCCTGTTCTGGTCGGACGTCGGGCCCTGGCCGCCGTCATGGCCGCCGGTGAACCACGCGACGCGAACCGGGGCGCTGATGCCGCGAGCGTTGGCGTCCGCCTCCGACAGCGGGAACAGCGAGTCCGCCTCGCCCTGGATCAGCAGGGCCGGCGCCTTGATCCGGCCGAGCGTGGCCGCCGGGCTGCGCGCCCCCAGCAGCCGCTTGGCCTCGTCGTCAAGCTTGCCGGTGGCGGCCACGCGCAGATAGGTCTCGCAGACATCGCGCGCCCACCGTCCACATTGGGGATTCAGCTGCGCTGCCGCGCCCCGGCCCAGACCGCCCCCGCCCGGCCCGCCCGGGCCGCCCGTGCCGTTGCCCCCATCCGTGCCGTTGAGACCGGCGGCGCCACCTATGCCGCCACCGCCCACGCCACCGCTGAAGAAGATCCCGGCCCACGCCTTCTTGAAGACTCCGCCCGCGAACAGCGAGTTGCCCAGATCGTTCCAGGTGATCATCGGGACGATCGCGTCGACCCGGGTGTCCTGCCCGGCCAGCAGCAGCGCCAGCGCGCCACCGTAGGAACCGCCGACCACACCCACGCGCGGGTCGCCCGCGGCGTCGGTCCGCACGAACGGTTGCGTGGCGAGCCAGTCCAGCAGGCCCTGGGCGTCCTTGACCTCATAGTCCGGGGCGTTGAGGTGGATCTCCCCGGTGCTGGTGCCGTGACCTCGCGCCGACCAGGTCAGGACGGCGTAGCCCTGTCCGGCCAGCTCCTTCGCGTCTTCGGAAACACTTTCCTTGGTACCCCCAAAGCCATGCCCCAGTAGGAGAGCTGGAACCTTCCCACTCTCCGACGCCCCCTCGGGCACATAGAAGCGCGTGTCCAGGGTGACACCGTTGATTGGCAGCCGGGCGTCGCGCGTGCTGTAGCCGGGGTCGGCGGGCAGCACGGCCCATGTGATCACGCCCGCCACCACCACGAGCACCGCCGCGATCGCCATCCACCGCCTACGCATCCGCCCACAGTACGTCCGTCCGGGCCGGTGCCACTCAGGGGAATCCCCTGTTTCAGCTCTTTTTCAGTCTTGAAACTGACACTAATCAATTCGATATATCTGTATGTTCCGTGCATGCGAGCGAACTCCCGGATAGCATTGGCGGCGACCGCGTTGCTCGGAACCGGTCTGCTGTCAGCGATTTCACAGGCTCCCGCCCAGGCGGCCCGGTACAAGTCCGAGGTCATCGTGGCGGAGCAGGGCGTGTCCCTCCCCCTCACCGCCCTGGCATCGACCGCCCCGACGAGGGACGCGGTCGACGTACCCGAGATGGGCCCCATCCCCAAGGACGACGGCTTCCACGGCAGCGTCGCGGGCGTGCAGGACGCCGACGCCCCGTCCGTGCAGGTTATGCCGCCCGCGACCAGTTTCGAGGGGGTGAGCGGCACGGCCAAGCCGCCGGACCCGGTCGGCGACGTCGGCCCGAACCACTACGTCGAGATGGTGAACTTCAGCGTCGGCATATACACCAAGGCCGGGGCCAACTTGGCCACGGTCCCGATCGGCTCGATCTTCACCGGCCTGCCCGGCGTGCACAACTGCGAGACCAGCTACGGCGACCCGGTCGTGATCCACGACCAGCTGGCCAACCGCTTCGTACTCATGCAGTTCACCTCGGCTGCGCCGTTCTTCCTGTGCGTCGCGGTCTCCCAGGGCCCCAACCCCATGGGCGCCTACTTCCTGTACGCCTTCTCCACCGGCGTCAACTTCCCGGACTACCCCAAGCTCGGTCTCTGGTCGGGTTCCTACCTTGCCTCCACGCGCGAGTTCAACGGCGCGGCCTTCGCGGGCGTCGGCACCTACGCGTTGCAGCGCTCGCAGATGCTCATCGGCGGCGCCGCGGTCGCGCTGAAGGTTCTGCTGACCACCGCGGGCGGCGCCTGGCGCCCGGGCGATGGGCTGCTGCCGGCCGACCTCGACGGCACTACCCTGCCGCCCAACCCCAACATCGGTTACTTCATCGGCACCATGGACAACAACGCCACCTACGGCGCGCCCTTCGACGGGGTGAACGTCTTCCGGCTGCGCTACGACTTCACCACGCTGACGGCCAGCCTCACCCTCGCCGCTTCGCTGCCGGGCCAAGCCATAGACACGATTTATCCTTGCGCCCCAACGAGTCGCGACTGCCTTGAACAGATGGGTACCACCCAGAAGCTGGATATCCTCTCCTACCGCCAGCGGCCGATGCACCGCGCCGCCTACCGCCGCTTCCCGACCTACGAGTCGATCGTCACCAACCAGTCCGCCGAGTTCGTCTTCGCCGGCGCGAGCCGGGCGGGCCTGCGCTGGTGGGAGATCCGGGGTCTGGGCACGGTGCCGACCCTGACGCAGCAGGGCGCGTGGTCCAGCAGCGCCGCCGCACCGAGTCACCGGTGGATGGGCAGCATCGCCCAGGACCGGCGGGCCAACATGGCGGCCGGCTTCAGCGTCACGGCTACGACGCTGTTCCCGGGAATCCGTTACGCGGGAAGGCTTTCCACCGACCCGTTCAACACCTTCCCGCAGGGCGAGGCGGTGATCATCAACGGCACGGGCGCGCAGACCGGCAGCCCGCGCTGGGGCGACTACACGTCAATGAACATCGATCCCGTTGACGACTGCACGTTCTGGTACGTCAACCAGTACTACTCCGTCACGGGCGGGACGTGGCGAACGCGGATCGCTCATTTCCGCTTCCCGACAACCGTCTGTTAGCGCGGAAACTCAACGCCCGCGGGCCCTGGCGCGGCTGCCGCGCAGCCGGCGCAACCGTCCCACCAGGACGGGATCGTGCGCCAGGGCCGCGGGATTGTCCAGCAGTGCGTTGAGCAGCTGGTAATAGCGCGTGGCGGAAAGCTCGAAGCGGTCGCGGATCGCCTGCTCCTTGGCGCCGGCGTGCCGCCAGCTCTGCCGCTCGAAGGTGAGGATCTCGCGCTCGCGCTCGCTCAGCCTGTCATCGACTTTGGTCTCGGCCTTGGGCGCGGGGACGGGCGCGTCGCTGTCGATCTCATCGTCGGGAACGGAATCGACGGCGGGAAGCCGCGGGGACGGGACGGTGGCTGCCTCCTCGTGGGCCAGCTGACCCGGCAGCGGCTTCCGAGATCTTTGCTCCACGTCGGCCAACCTCCCCACACCTCGCCACACAGCCCGTCTTGGAAGTCTATTTGCCCTCCCGGCGGATGGCGAGGCCGGCGGGCCGGCTTCGAGAGGTGACGGACGCCTCAGCCGGTCACATTCGGACCGCCTCAGCGGGTGGTGGTGGCCGCACCGGCCACCACCACCCGCCCAATTGGCAATTTCTATTTGGCTTCTAGTTGGTTTCTAGGTGGCTTCTAGTTGGCTTCTAGTTGGCGATGTCGCGCCGGCGCATGGTGTAGAACGCTACGGCGAGCACGACGGCGACGACGCCCAGCCCGATCGAGCCGCTGTCGCCGAAGCTGAGAATGCGCGTGGGTACCTCATCCATCGGACTCACCACGGCGAATGGATCCTGGATCACGACCCGCTTCTCCATCCATGCCTGCAGATGGCTTGGGATCAGGTATATCTCCGGGTAGGGTACGCGCGCCATGAACAGCACCGCCATCAACCCGAACTGGCCCAGGATGATGACGCCCAGCGCCATGCCGAGCGCCAGCCCGATGTGCCGGCCGATGGAGGCGAGGCCAAAACCCAAGGCGGCGAAGGCAAGGATCATGCCCAGCCCGCGCAACCCGGTCAGCCCGTAGGACTGCCAGGCGCCGTTGGTCATCCGCTCCATGGTGCCGTGGGTCGAGGCGATGCCGACCATCGCGGCCGTCCACAGCCCGAAGGAGAGCACGGAGAAGACGGTCAGGCTGCCCAGCAGGGCCATCAATTTGGTGCCGAGCACCTGCATGCGTTTGGGCCGCCAGGTCAGCAGGTTCATCATCGCCCCGCTGCGCCACTCGGCGCCGACGAACGAGGCGCCGATGATGAAGGCGAACATCGCCAGCAGGATCGCCCAGGTGACGACGAAGTCCTCGGAGTCGTTGCGGAAGTTGAACGTCGCCGGCATGAAACTCTCGGCCGGGAACCACTCGCGCTGCGGCTCCTCGAAGCGGCCCTGCTGGCAGATCTCGTCGGAGGGTGACTGCTCGCAGCGGGCCCGCATCCGCTGGAACTCCTGCATCTGCTGGTTGTACATCCGGTCGGCCTGGGCCTGCGCGGCCGCGCGGACCTCTGGCGTGACCTTCTCGGTGGTGAAGAAGACGATGGTGCCGATCGTGGCCAGCAGGCCGACGAAGATGACCAGAGTCCAGATAATCATGCGGCGCTTGAGAAAACGGCGGCGCTCCGCCCTCATGAGGCTCATGCTTGGGCCACCTTCACACTGTCGTCGACGGATCGGTGCTGTCCGGGCACGGGCATGGTGCCGGTCAGCTCAAGGAACACGCTCTCGAGGTCGGCGCCGACCGGGGTCAGCTCCGAGACGAAGAGCCCGCGCTCGGCCAGCAGCCGGGAGATCGCCGCGGGCTTGTCCACGCCGCTGACCATGAGGTGATCCTGTTGCTGCTGCACCGAAATCCCGGCGTTGAGCAGCAACTGCGCCGCGGTCGGCAGGTCGGCGACGGACTCCAGGCCCACCTTGACCTGACCGGTGGAGTGGGCGGCGAGCACCTCGGAGACCGGGCCGGCCGCGACCCGCCGGCCCAGCGAGATGATGGTGACGTTGTCGCAGATGATCTGGATCTCGCTCAGGATGTGGCTGGATAGGACGACGGTCATGCCGCCCTCCGAGAGCCGCTGCATCATCTCGCGCATCTCGCGGATGCCGCCCGGGTCCAGGCCGTTGGCGGGCTCGTCGAGGATCAGCAGGCGCGGCTGCTTGAGCAGGGCCGAGGCGACGGCCAGGCGCTGCTTCATGCCCAGCGAGTAGGTCTTCACCCTGTCCTTGGCCCGCTCGTTCAGGCCGACCAGCTCGAGCGCCCAGTCCACCCGGGCCTGCGGCACATTGCCCGCGTCGCACAGCAGCGAGAGCGTGTCGCGGGCGGTGAAGCTGCCGAAGAACTGCGGGCTCTCCACGATCGCGCCCACCTGCCCCACCACCTTGGGCAGCGCTTTGGGCAGCTCCTCGCCGAGCACGCGCATCCGGCCACCATCCGCGCGGATGAGGCCCAGCAGCGTACGAAGTGTGGTGGTCTTGCCGGATCCGTTGGGTCCGAGGAACCCATGCACCTGTCCGGCTTCCACCTGCATGTCGAAGCCGTCCAAGGCGCGGCGGGGGCCACCACGCGCACGGTACGTCTTGCGCAAGCCGTTGATCTCCAGCACGGAAGTCATGCGGGGACACTACTAAATCAAAAGCCGCACGCCAGCCCTGAAATCTCCCGGATTCGTACCCCTAGGAAGCTAGGCAACAATCACCTTCAGGCCGGCGGACCGGAACGAGGCCACCAGGGACGGGTCCGCATTCGAGTCCGTGACCAGGGTTTCCACCCGCTCGACCGGGCAGATCCGGGCGAAGGCGTGGCTACCGAGCTTGGATGAGTCCGCGATGATGACCACCCGTTTGGCCCGGGCGACCATCAAAGAGTTCATCGCGGCCTCACCCTCGTGGTGGGCCGCCGCGCCGAGCTGTACGTCGATCGCGTCGACGCCGAGCAGGGCCAGGTCGAGGGTGACCTCGCGCAGGATGCCGCCGCCGAGCGGGCCGACGAGTTCAAAAGACTGCGGCCGCACCACTCCCCCGGTCACCACGACCTTCATCCGGGAGCGGACGAGCATCTCATTGGCGATGTTGAGGGCGTTGGTGACGACGGTCAGTTGCGCGCCGTCCGAGGTCGAGTTCAGCTCCGGCCGCACCGCCAGCGCCCGCGCCACCTCGGTGGTGGTGGTCCCGCCGTTGAGCCCGACCACCATGCCCGGGCTCACCAAGGCCGCCGCGGCGACACCGATGCGCTGCTTCTCGGCGGAGTGCTTGGCGGTCTTGTACCGCAGCGGCAGATCATAGGAGACGCCATTGGCCACCGCTCCACCCCGCGTGCGGGTGATCATCTGCTGTTGGGCCAGCTGGTCGAAGTCGCGCCGGATGGTGGCCTGGGAGACGTCGAGTCGCTCCGCGGCGTCCTCCACCGTCACGCGGCCGGTCTCGGTCAGGAGCTCCAGCAGCGAGTTCCAGCGGGTGTAGCGATCCACGTGGGCACCTGCGCATTCCGTGAGCGAATGTGTGCACAATAGTGCGCGAAAACCGCCTGTGCCAAGCGTAGTCCTGCACATATGGCTTCCGCCGGTTGCCTCGGCCGGGGCACGTCGCGCAGAATTACGCGCGAAACCACCGACTTTCGAACGCTTATGCTCAAGGAGTTTCCGCGATGACCCACGTCGCCGAAGAGATCGACAGCCAGCCTGAGTGCTGGCGACGAGCGGCGGGTCTGGGCTCTTTTGATCAGCTGCCGGGGCCCGGCGAGCGGGTCGCGGTCGTCGGCTGCGGCACCTCATGGTTCATGGCCATGTCCTATGCGGCGCTGCGCGAAGCCGCCGGGCACGGCGAGACCGATGCCTTTGCCGCCTCGGAGTTTCCGGCCGGCCGGCGCTATGACCGCGTGCTGGCGATCACGCGCTCCGGGACCACCAGCGAGGTCCTCGCCGTGAGGCCGGACACGGTGATCGTAGGCGACGCGGACAGCCCCATCGTCAACATCGCCGAGCACGTGGTCGCGTTGCCCTGGGCCGACGAGCGCTCGGTCGTCCAAACCCGTTTCGCCACAACAGCTTTGGCCCTCCTGCGGGCATCTCTGGGCGAGGGTGACCTGAGCGCGCACGCCCAGCGGGCATTGGCGATGCCGCTGCCGGTCGACGTCGCGAGCTTGGAACAGATCACCTTCGTGGGACGGGGCTGGACCATCGGCCTGGCGTACGAGGCCGCGCTCAAATGCCGGGAGGCGGCGGTCTTCTGGTCGGAGGCCTACCCGGCGATGGACTTCCGGCACGGCCCCATCGCCATCAGCGGCGAGAACAGGGCGGTCTGGGCTTTTGGCAAGGTACCCGATGGGCTCGCCGATGACGTCGCCAAGACCGGCGCGTCCTTCGTCCACACCGCCTCGCTCGACCCGATGGCGCACCTGATCGTGGCGCAGCGGCTGGCGGTCGCGCTCGCACGACACCGCCGTCTCGACCCCGACGCGCCCCGCCATCTCACCCGATCGGTGATCCTGGGATGACCGTCATCTCGATCGATGTCGGCGGCACGGGCATGAAATGCGCCCTGGTCGACGAGCACTATCGCGTCATCCACAGCGAGCGGCACAAGACCGGGCGCGAGCGCGGGCCCGACGCGGTCGTGGAGACCATCCTGACCGTCGCGAGTGGACTGTCCAAGCGGGCTCAGGTGCGGGCGGTGGGCGTCGTGGTCCCGGGCGTTATCGATGAGGTCAACGGCGTCGCCCGGTACAGCTCGAATGTGGGTTTCAGGGATGTGCCGCTGCGAGACCTCGTGCGGCAGCGCCTCGGCATCCCGGCCGTGCTCGGGCACGATGTCCGCGCCGGCGGGCTCGCCGAGGCCAGGCTGGGCGCCGGGCGCGGCAAGGCGCAGGTGCTCGTCGTCCCGATAGGCACGGGCATCGCGGCCGCGCACGTCGTCAACGGCGCGGTCAACAGCGGTGCCCACGGGGCATACGGCGAGATCGGCCACATCGTGGTGCGGCCCGGCGGCGCCAAGTGCGGCTGCGGGCTCTACGGCTGCCTCGAGGCGCACGCCTCCGCCTCGGCGCTGGAACGGCAGTTCTTCGACCAGACGGGCGAGGTGGCGACCGCCGCGCAGATCGCCTCGATGGTGCAAACCGACAAGCGGGCCAAGAAGGTCTGGACCGACCTGGTCGACGCCCTTTCGGACGGATTGCTTACCGGACAAGCACTTTACGACCCCGAACTGGTGATCATCGGTGGCGGGCTGGCGGAGTCGGGCGAGCTGCTGCTCAATCCGTTGCGCCGAGCCTTGAAGAAAAAGGCGACTTTTCATCGGGTACCGCGAATCGTGCGGGCGAAGTTGGGCGATGAGGCCGGTTGTCTAGGCGCGGCCCTGCTCGCTCTGGAGTTGAAACAATGATTGTCACGGGCAGGATCGTCACTCCCAACGGTGTCAGAGAAGGACGCGTCACCGTGGAGGGCTACCGGATCAAGTCGGTGCGCCGGGGCGGTGCCATCGAGGACCAGTGGGTGTTCCCGGGGTTTGTCGACATCCACAACCACGGCGGGGGCGGGCGCACCTTCACGACCGGGGATGTTTCGCAGGCGCGGGGCGCGGCCGCCTTTCACCTCGCGCACGGGACCACCACGCTTCTGGCGAGCCTGGTCTCCTCGCCGTTCGAGGTGATGCGCGAGGCGGTCCTCGCCTACCGGCCGATGGTGGAGGAGGGCGTGCTCGCCGGGATCCACTTCGAGGGGCCCTACCTGTCGCGGGCCCGGTGCGGCGCCCAGAACCCTTCGTATCTCAGGGATCCCGACCTCACCGAGTTGACCGAACTGATCAAGCTGGCCAACGGCAGCCTGAAAATGGTGACGATCGCGCCCGAGCGGCCGGGGGCTCTGGAGGCCATCGCCATGCTGCGGGAACACGGAATTGTCGTAGCCATAGGACATACTGACGGCGCCTTTGAACAGGTGCTCGCGGGAGTGGCGGCGGGAGCCACGGTCGCGACGCACCTGTTCAACGGCATGCGTCCGCTCAACCACCGCGATCCGGGGCCGATCGTGGCGCTGCTCGGCTCGCAACAGGTCGTGTGCGAGCTGGTCGCCGACGGCGTGCACCTACACGACGCGGTGCTCACCTACGCCGCCCGCTCCGCTGGGGCGTGGCGCACCGCCCTGATCACCGATGCCATGGCCGCGGCCGGAAGGCCCGACGGGGAATACGACCTAGGTGGCCTCAAGGTGATCGTCTCGGAGGGAGCGGCCCGGCTGAAGGAGGGCGGTTCCATCGCCGGCAGCACCCTGACGATGGACGCGGCCGTGCGCCGGGCGGTCGGTGCGGGGCTGTCGATGCCAGAGGTGGCGAAGATGGCGGCCACCACCCCGGCCGGCGTGCTGGGGCTCAGCAAGCACATCTCCCCGGATCGTGACGCCGATCTCGTGGTGCTCGACGATCAGCTGCGGGTCAAGCGGGTCATGCGCGCCGGGCAGTGGATCAGTTGATCCTGACGGTCACGCTCAACCCGGCGATCGACCTGACCTACCACGTCGGCGAGCTGAAACCCGGTGAGACGCATAGAGTTTCACGGGTCGACGAGCGCCTGGGCGGCAAGGGAGTCAACGTCGCGTCGGTCCTGGCCCAGCTCGGCGTGCCCGCGGTCGCCACGGGCCTGCTGCGAGATGGGCAACCGGCGTTCTTTCCGATCGCCGGGGCGACCCGGCGCACGGTGGTGGTGACCGATGGGCGCGACGCCACCGGTTTCTGGGAGCCGGGGCCGGTGGTCACCCCCGAGGAGTGGCGAGGTTTCCAGGGGCACTTCTCGTTGCTGCTCAAGCAGTCTCGTGTGGTGGTGCTGGCGGGCTCGCTGCCCGGTGGGCTGCCCGACGATGCCTACGCGACGCTGATCGGGCTTTGCCGCGAGGCCGGGGTGGCCTCCATTTTGGACACCTCGGGGGCCGCGCTGCGGCACGGCGTCGCGGCCGGCCCGGATGTCGTGAAGCCGAACGCCACCGAGCTGACCGAGCTGGGCTCCCCCGGTGGCGGGACCGTGGTGGTCACCTCGAGGGCCGAGCATGGGCTTGAGGCTTTGCGTTGGCGCGCAAGACCCCCGCGCCGCATCGAGGGCAACCCGACCGGCGCCGGGGACGCCTGTGTGGCGGCGCTGGCCCGCGGCCTGCTCCATCGCGCCGGATGGCCGGACCTGCTGCGCGACGCCGTCGCGCTGTCGGCCGCGGCCGTCGCCTCCCCGGTCGCCGGCCGGGCCGACCTTGAGCTGTATGAAAACCTGTTGCCCCACATAGTGATTGAGGAGTCATAGCATGGCGCTCGTGCCCACCGGCCACTTGGTCAAGCCCGGCAGGGGGATCGGCGCCTTCAACGTGATCACGCTGGAGCACGCCGAGGCGATCGCTGCCGGGGCCGAGGCCGCCGGGCTACCGGTGATCATGCAGATCAGCCAGAACGCGGTGAAGTTCCACGGCGGCAACCTCGGCCCGCTCGCCGCGGCGACGGCGGCGGTGGCCAGAGCGTCCACTGTGGACTGTGCGCTGCACCTCGACCACGTGGAGTCGGTGGAACTGCTGCATCAGGCGCCCGAGCACGGCTTCTCGTCGGTGATGTTCGACGCCTCCGGGCTCGACTACGAAACCAACGTCGCCGTGACGAAGAGCGCGGCCGACTTCGCTCACCGGCAGGGGTTGTGGCTCGAGAGCGAGCTGGGCGAGGTGGGAGGCAAGGACGGGGCGCACGCTCCTGGCGCCCGCACCGACCCGGCCGAGGCGGCCGCCTACGTCGCCGCGACCGGCGTCGACGCCCTGGCTGTCGCGGTCGGTTCGTCGCACGCGATGACGAGCCGGGACGCGTCGCTCGACCATGGTCTGATCGCCGCCCTGCGCGCGGCGGTCCCGGTACCCCTTGTGCTCCATGGTTCTTCGGGCGTGGACGACGACGAGCTTCGCCGCGCCGTGGCCGGCGGGCTGGTGAAGATCAATGTCGGCACGGCATTGAACCTGGCGTTCACCGGCCGGGTGCGCCGGTCCCTGGCCGCCGATGCCAAACTGGTGGATCCGCGCAAGTACCTCGCCCCGGCACGCGACGCGATGACCGAGACGGTGGCGCATTTCCTGAAAGTGGTATCGCATGTGGACAGATGATGAGGTGCTGGCGAAGGCGGCGGCCTGCCGGCGCTCGACGCGCCCGGAATCGAGGTGCGCATGGTGTCCACAATGGACGATCTGCGTCTGATCTACGAGGTGGACGTGGACAGCTTCGGGCAGCCGATGCCGAGCGAGCAGTTCCAGCGCGCCGACGAGGAGGAGCTAACCCGGCAGGTGGCCCTGGGCGAGGCGCGCGACAGCTTCCGCATGCTCGCCGTGGTGGACGGGCGGCCGGTCGGTTCGGCCGGGATGACTCTCGACGGCCCGGCCGCCAAGCTCTGGGGCGGCGGCGTGATTGCCGAGTACCGCGGGCGCGGGGTCTATCGTGCGCTGCTGCAAGCTCGCCTTGAGGCGGCGGCCAGCCGCGGCGCCACGATAGCCTTGGTCAAGGCGCGCGCCGGCACCTCGGCGCCTATCCTGAGCCGGGCCGGATTCCGTTCCTACGGAAGGGAAATCCACTGGCAACTGGAGGTTGTCGATGTGGCAGGATCTGCTCAGCGTTCGCTCGCTTGAGCTGGTGCAGCCGATGCATGGCGGCATGCGCGGCGGGCGCCCCAGGCCCCTCCCGCCGGTCGCCAAACCCGGGCCGGCCGAGCTGAACGCCGCCGAGGAGGCGCTCGGCGTGACCCTGCCCGCCTCCTACCGGGCGTTCTGCATCGAGCTCGGACCGGGCACACTGCGCGACCACATCCGGATCTACGCCCCCTGCCCCGAGATCCCCCTGGTCGACCTCGTGAGATACGGCGAGCACTGGCGCGAGTTCGACGACAGCCACCGGCACGGGGAGTCCTGGTGGCGGGCGTACAGCTTCCCGGTCAACGACCTCGTCACCTTCGCCGACACCATGGCGGGGACGTGTTCGGGTTTCACCCGAAGGAGCCGACCGCGGGCGACGAGTATGCCATCTACTGCATCCCGCGCGAGCCGGATCTCGGCCCGGTCATCGAGCTGGAGCGGGTGGCGGAGTCGTTTCCGGGTTTCCTGGAGGCGGAGGCGTTCAATCCGAGACTGGTCGACGCCCCGCTCACCTGGGAGCCGTTCGGCGCCGTGCCCAAGCGGCCGCGCCGCTAGAGCGGGTGGATAAAGTTCAACCACACCAACGGTGCCAGGAACGGCATCGCCAGAAAGCCGACCCCCCATCCGGTGAACACCGCCATCCCGACGCGGCGTCTTGTCTGGGAACGGGCAAGCGCCGCCCCGACGATCAACGCCACGACCAGCAGCAGAATCTGCCCGAGCAGCCAGCCGTAGAAGAAGAACCAGGTGCGGTCCTCGTCATAGGGTTGTCCGGGGCGGCCAGCCACAGCGCCAGCGCCGCCGGTACGGCGACGGTCGCCATATGCCCCACCACGGTGAAGCCAAAGCCGGCACTTCTTTGACGACTCACGTCCACAATGCTCATGCGTTCCGTCCCGTTCCACTCGTGGCGGTCAACGCCCCCGCAAGCGATTCACGGCATACACGGCGCAGCCGATGAGCAGCACGGCGAGGCCGGCGAGCACGCTGCCCAGCGGCAGCGTGACGGCGAGCAGGACGCAGCCGAGCAGCCCGATGGCCGCGACGGCACGCAGATACCAAGGGCCGCCAAGGGTCCAGGCCGACAGGTTGGTGATGGCGTAGTACGTCAGCACTGTCAGCGAGGAGAAGCCGATCGCGGCGCGGACGTCGGCCAGGGAGACGACGGTGATGACGACGGCGGCGAGGACAAGCTCGGCGACCCAGGGGGTCTGCCAGTGGGCATGGACCCCGGCCAGCGGCGCGGGCAGGTCGCGGCGGCGGGCCATCGCCAGGGTGGTGCGGCTGACCCCGGCGAGCAGGCTCAGAAGCACACCGCACACCGCGATCCCGGCGCCCACACGCACCAAAGTGGACAGTCCGGCCAGGCCCGACGCCGTGAGCACATCGGCCAGCGGGGCAGTGGAGGCGGCCAAACCGGTGACGCCGAGCACGGTGACACAGGTCAGCGCGACGGCTACATAGACGGCGAAGACCGTGGCGAGGGCGATCGGGACCGCTCGCGGGATGGTCGCCTCCGGCCGCGTGACCTCCTCGCCCAGCGTCGCGATGCGGGCATAGCCGGCGAACGCGAAGAAGATCAGCCCTGCTGCCGCCAGGGGAGTGCCGAAGCCTTCAGGGGAGGCTTTCCGGGTACCCGATGAAATGCCCACAAACACAACAGCAAGCAGAACGGCAAGGGTGACCACCACCAGAACCCTTGTGGCGAAAGCCGTTTTGGTCACGCCACGAAGATTGATGGCGGTCAGCACCACGACGGCGGCGATGGCGATCAGCCGGGCATGGCCGGGCCAGAGGTAGAAACCGATGGTCAGTGCCATCGCGGCGCAGCTGGCCGTCTTGCCCACGACAAAGCCCCAGCCCGCGAGGAGTCCGGCGAAGGGCCCCAAGCGTTCCCGGCCGTAGACATACGTCCCGCCCGACTCGGGATAGCGCGCGGCGAGCCGGGCGCTGCTGGTGGCGTTGCAGGCGGCCACGGCGGCGGCAAGCAGCAGCGCGACTATCAGGCCGGTGGCGGTGCGGGCGGCGGCCGCAGCCGGTGCCCAGACGACGAAGACGCCCGCGCCGAGCATGGCGCCCAGCCCGATCACGACCGCGTCGAACAGGCCCAGGCGCCGCGCAAGCCTTGTCATTTGTCGAGCCTCACACAGAGCCGGTCGACGAGACGGATGATGAACAGGCCGAGGAAGGCGGCGGCCACGTTGTCGGTCAACCAGTGGTAGCCAAGGTAAATCGTGGTGCAGAAGACGATGATGGGTGGGGCCAGACGCATCAGCCGCACCGGAACGGGCCGGATTTTCAAGGCCAGCCAGACGATCACACCCCACCAGACGATGGTGTTGACCACATGCCCCGACGGGTAGCTGAAGGTGTACGTCGCCGAGTCGTTGAAGAACTCGACCGCGTTGGGCAGTTCCGAATTGGGCGCGTCGCGCTCGGACCAGACCTTGAGCGGCCCGATCGTCAGGTAGGACAAGGCATAGGCGGCCGCCCACGGCAGGAAGATCTTCCAGTTCCGGTGGCGCCAGAACAGGTACAGGCTCAGCCCGAAACCGAGCACCCAGGTCAGGATGCTGCCCTGGCCCAGCAGGTTGAGGCCCACGGCCAGCCAGCGAACCGGCGTGACCTGGATCTGCCACATGGCCTCGCGGACCGCCAGGTCGGCATCGGCGGTCCAGCCCTTGGCGGCGGCGAGCGTGACCAGTCCCAGGGCGGCGAGGAGGGCAACCTCCGGCCACCAACCCTTGATCCTGTTCACGCCGCCAAGGTTAGAGGAGACCCTGGATCCATGTGTAACAAGCCACTGGATAATGCAGTGGTCTCACTGGACGGTCATGCTTACCCGGTGCGCATCACCTCCGCCCTGGTTGACCCGGCGCTGATCGACCTGCCGTGGTCGGTCCCGCTTGAACAGTGGCCCGCCGACCAGCTCGTCGCCCTGCCCCAGGGCATCTCCCGGCACATCGTGCGGTTCGTGCGCCTCGCCGGCACGGTCTACGCGGTCAAGGAGACCCGCGAACGCATCGCGGAGCGTGAATACGATTTGCTGCGCGCGCTGGAGCGGCTGGGCGCGCCGGCGGTCGAGGCGGTCGCCATCGTCGCCGACCGGGTCGGGGAGCTGGAACCGGTACTCGTCACAAGACATTTACAATTTTCATTGCCTTACCGGGCCTTGTTCTCGCACACGCTGCGGCCACAGACCCTCGACCGGCTGCTCGACGCGCTCGCCGCGCTGCTGGTCCGGCTGCACCTGTTGGGCTTCTTCTGGGGCGACTGCTCGCTGTCCAACACCCTGTTCCGCCGCGACGCCGGAGCCTTCGCGGCCTATCTCGTCGACGCCGAGACGGGAGCGCTGCACCCGCGCCTATCCGACGGCCAGCGCGGCGAAGACCTGGAGATCGCACGGGTCAACATCTTCGGCGAGGCGCTCGACCTGCAGGCGGCCGGGCTGCTGCACGACAGCGTCGACCCGGAGCAGGTCTCCGACGAGGTGGTTCGGCGCTACGACACGCTCTGGCACGAGCTGACCTTCGAGGAGTCGGTCGGCACCGACACCCGGCGGCAGATCGACAAGCGCATCCGGCGCCTCAACGAGCTGGGCTTCTGCGTGGAAGAGGTCGCCATGTCGGTGGTCGAGGACGGCGACTCCGGTGAGCGCCGGATCACGTTGCGGCCCAAGGTGGTCGACGCCGGGCACCACACCCGCCGCCTGATGCGCCTGACCGGCCTGGATGCCGAGGAGAACCAGGCGCGCGCCCTGCTCAACGACCTTGACGCCTACCGCGCCGAGTCGGAGGAGATCCACGACGAGGCGCAGGCGGCCCACCGGTGGCTGACCGAGGTCTTCGAGCCGGTCATCCGGGCCGTCCCGCCCCACCTGCGCGGCAAGCTCGAACCACCCGAGCTCTTCGTGCAGATCATCGAGCACCGGTACGCGCTGAGCGAGCGCGCGGGTCGCGACGTCGGCCTCGCCCCAGCCGTTCAGTCATTTCTATCCGAGGTGTTGGTGCACCGCCCGGATGAACAGGCGATTCTGGGGTTCGATCCAGATTTTTAGCGTGTACGCTGGGCGGCGCCTTTTGCCCCCGGAGGTTTCGCGAAGATGCGGTTACTGTCCCGGGCGGCCGTGCTCGTCCTGGGCATAGCCGCCGCGCTGACGGTTGCGGCGCCATCGACCAACGCCGGTCCCTCGACCGGCACATGGTCGGAGGCTGTCGCGACGATCCAGAGCCTCGACGACGGCCGCAGCGCCCTCGACCACGTGCCCGCCGACTTCTCCCGTGTCATGGGTTACAGCCCCCAGCTGGCCCGGCTGGCCGACGGCTCCGCGCGCGTGATCAACCCGGACGGCTCGTGCTCGGTACCGGGCGAGGGGCACCCGTTCGACTTCGTGGTGCCGTGCCAGGCGCACGATTTCGGCTACGACATGCTGCGTTACGCGGCCCGCACGCACTCGTCGCTGCCCGCCACCGCCCGCGAGGACATCGACGGTCGCCTTAGCTCGGACCTGCACATCCAGTGCATGGCAGACAGGCTGCCCACCACCCGCGCCTCGTGCGACGCCACGGTCGCGGTGTTCCGGGCCGGTGTGGGCTTCAACACATGGCGGCAGACCTACGACGCGCCCGATGACCGATCCGGCCTGCCGCGCACCGCCGGAGTGGTGCTGCTGGGCGGGCTCGGCCTGTTCGGGCTCATACCGGGAGTGCGTCGGCGGCTGTTTGCCTCAGCAGCCGGGTCAGGCCGTCGCGGGTACAGACGGCGGTGAGCTGATCCCGCGCCCGGATGGCCTGGGCCGGCGGCGGGTTCCACCGGGGGCGAGGTTCCCCCATCCCGCTGACGGCGAGCAGCATCACGCTGCCCGGCTCGTTCACACTGTCCACAGTGGACCCTTCCAGGCGGGCGCCGGAAGCCACGCTCACCTGCGCGAGCAGCAGCACCCGCCGGCTGACCGAGATGGTGCCGATCACCTCGCGGTCCATCAGCGCCTCGGCGAAGGCGGGCGCCGCGACGTAGGACACGCTGCTGGAGAGCCTGAGGTCCAAGGCTTTCCGCGCCCGGCCGGCCAGGTCGGCGTCGAAGAGGCGCACCAGCACCCGCAGCCCCGGCTGGAGGTTGCGCCCGTGCAGCGCCGCCTCGAGGTTGATGACGTCGGTGCTCGCCACGCACATCAGCGCCCGGCAACGCTCCACCCCGGCCATACGCAGCGTCGTCTCCCGGCTCGCATCGCCGATGATCACCGGTATGCCCAGCTCGTTGGCGAGGGCGATACCGCGTGCCTGCTCGTTGTGGTCGATGGCGATCATGCTGAGGCCGCGGTCGTGCAGGAGACGCATCACGCGCGTACCCACGCCGCCCAACCCGACCACGACAACGTGCCCCGCGTGCGGGCGGGCCAGCCTTCCCTGGGCCACAGCGAGCCGGGCGTTGACCATCCCCTCCACGATCAGGGCGGTGACCAGCGGCACCAGCGCCAGCCCGGCGATGCCGATGATCAACTGGATCAGCTGCTCCGGGCGGTCCAGGCTCGGGTTCTCCTGCAGCCCGCCCAGCGCCGTGACGACGGTCTGGTAGAACGCCTCCCAGCTGTCCATCGCCCTGTCCGGCAGGACGGCCAGGGCCGTCCCGGCGGCGATCAGGATGGCGAGCACCGAAAAGAAGGCGACGCCCAGCTTGCGGGAGAACAGCGCCCGCAGAATGGTCCAGGCCGCGCGCCACCACCAGCGCCGGCGCTTCCGCTCACCGAGGCGAACAGTGTTGATCAGCTCCTCCGTGACGCCCCGGGCATCGGCAAGCACCAGGTTCGCCCGGGCCGCGTCCTCGGGCAGCATCGCCGGTTCGCCCAGCGCGTTCGTGTCGGCCAGCCCGCAAACGATGTCGCGAGGCTGCACGTCCTCGCGCCGCGCCACGATCAGGGTGCGCCCCGAGACCTGGACGGGGTTGGCGGCCACCTCGCCAAGGGCCGCCGCGACAAGGGCGGGCGCGGCGATCTCGGCGTCGGAGAGCACCTTGCACTCGCCGAGCAGCTTCTCGATCGCCTGACCCAGATGGGTGTTGTACATCCGCACGACGACCCGGAGCTTGGGCGCCAGATCGCGCGCCTGCAACGCGATGTGGATGTTGTTGACGTCGTCCTGAACGGTGAGCGCCAGCCCGGCGGCACCGGCGACGTTCGCCCTGACCAGAGCCTTTTCGTCGACCCGTTCGACAATCTCCAGACGCACCCGCGGGATCTCGATGAAGTCCCGGGCCTCCCGGTACTGCTGTTTGGTCATCACGACGACGACGTCGGCGCCGTAACGGTGGGCCAGCTCCCAGGCGAGGCGATACGCCAGGCCATCCGAGCCGTTGATGACAAAGTGGCCACCGCGCGGCCGGCGGGTCGAAGCGTTGAGGGGCGACGGCATTACCGGATGGTAATAGCCACGCTTCCGGTTTGCTTACGCGCTCGTGATCGCGGCCGCACGTTGGAATGGCGCGACGGTCTGCCCTAATTGCTCGTTGCAGCTTCGAACGCGGACTCGTCCCTGTGGAGAGCGACACCGCTGCCTGATCGTTCTCCGCAAAAGAAAAGTGGGGGCCTCACGGCCCCCACTTTCGTATGTTTTCGTATGTCCGAAGAAAATTAGACGCGAAGACCGGTCGCCGCGTGGAACGCGTGGTGGTGATCGGTGCGCGGCTTGACGAACACGGTGTCGCCCAGGTTGGGCATGGTGCGGCGCTCGGTGGAGACCACGAAACGCTCGGAGGCATCGCCGATCGCGGTGTGCCCGTAGACGTTGGCGCCGGAACCCAGGTCCTCGACCAGGTCCACGACGACCGGCATGCCGCCCTCGGTCGCCGACACCAGCTGGCAGTCCTCGGGCCGGAAGCCGACGGTCACCTTGCCGTCCCCACCCTCGGCCCGGGCCTTGGCCACCTGCTCGCGGCTCAACGGCAGAGTCATCTGGCCGAAGATCGCACCGTCCTCGGTCAGCACGACCGTCTTGATGTTCATCGCCGGGGAGCCGATAAAGCCCGCGACAAAGACATTGGCCGGCGTGTCATAGAGCGCACGCGGGGTGTCCACCTGCTGAAGCACACCGTCGAGGAGCACCGCCACGCGGTGGCCCATCGTCATGGCCTCGATCTGGTCGTGCGTCACATAGACGGTCGTGATGCCTAGCTGAGATTGGAGGGTGGCGATCTGCGAACGCGTCTGGACGCGGAGCTTGGCGTCAAGGTTGGACAGCGGCTCGTCCATGAGGAACACCTGCGGCTCGCGCACGATCGCGCGGCCCATGGCTACACGCTGCCGCTGACCGCCGGAGAGAGCCTTGGGCTTGCGGTTGAGGTAGTCCCCCAACTGAAGCATGTCGGCGGCCTTCTTCACCCGGACGTCAATCTCCGGCTTGGGCGTCTTGCGCAGCTTGAGCGCAAAAGCCATGTTCTCGTAGACCGTCATGTGCGGGTAAAGGGCGTAGTTCTGGAAAACCATCGCGATGTCGCGCGACTTAGGCGGCAGATTCGTTACATCCCTGTCGTTGATGTAGATCGCGCCGTGGTCGACGTCTTCAAGACCCGCGAGCATGCGCAGGCTCGTTGACTTACCGCAACCGGAGGGGCCGACCAGAACGAGGAACTCGCCATCGCGGATCTCAAGATCCAGCTTGTCGACCGCGGGACGCTCAGTGCCCGGATAATGCCGGGACGCCTGGGCATAGGTGACCGTAGCCATAGGGGTGTGCATCCTTTCACCGGCAGGAACGTGCCGGACGATCCGAGTAAAAGGGTGTTACATGTGCCTTACTTGTGCCGCCAAACTAACCGTGACACGCGCCGTTAACAAGTGTGAGGATCATTATTTGGTACCGGCGGTCCGAAAACCGGTCGTCAGGGTCGATTTCGCCCGGCTATCGTCAGCCGCGTATCATCGAGCAGCACCGCCCGGTTAGCTCAATTGGCAGAGCATCCGCCTTGTAAGCGGAAGGTTATCGGTTCGAGTCCGATACTGGGCTCCACGATCATTTCATCTCTACACAGCTTCCAGCCAGGTAAACATGCGAGGTGGGAGCTGGCGAACCATATGCTCGCCTCGCCCGTGATCTTGTGGTCTCAGTTTCGGTCTCAATTGTGCCGGTCGTCGCCGAGAACAAGGAGCAGGCATGGCGGACGGATACTTGCTCGGCGACGACCAGCCCAATCAGGTCGACGAACATGATGCATGGATGACGGTCACTTCCTCTCTCCCTGACTTGAGGATCACTCCGTTTGAGGCCAAGGCTCTGTATGCGTTCGCGTTAATGCGCCAACTGGCAGAGTCCTGCGCACTTCTCCATGACACCAGACAGGCTAGCTGCCGGCACGAGCCTCCCTCTTTTGAATGGGCACGCAGATTTTAACTGCCAAATTGCTCTCTTCAGGATCTAGGCGGCCCGCCAGCGGGCCGCGGCCAGCCGGGCCAGCGCGGGGACGGACCTAGACCTTCGGCCCGGCCGCCCCGCGCGCCCGACCAAGCGAACACGCCAAGCCCGTCACCCAAGAGACACCACGACACGGAGCCACCGCGGGCCCAAGAAGCCCGCCAAGTCCGTGCAGACGCCTTCCGTCAGGCCAACCCTCGATTGCGGAACGCCTCGCGACAACGGCAGACGGTCTGGCCGGATTCTGTGAGAGCAGAAGGGTTTGGGAAAGTTTGATATTGAGAGATTGCAGACCCCTATATCGTAGGTCCGTGGTGGTCCTTCACCGCAGCTCCCGCCGAGGGTCGGTCGCTACGCTCCCTCCGATCCCGTGCTCCAAGACCCCTCTCAAACCTCCGGTGGGGGCGCTCCTGCGTCCGGGATGGCGCCCACCCCCGCCATCGACCCGGGCGGAGCCAAGCCGGAACCTGTCCCGGCTCCCCGATGGGCGGGTCGACGGCGGACGGGATGACACGTCGCCCAGAGCACGCAGATCGCCGAGGGCCTCGGCGAGGGTGGGCAGGATCTGCTCATGCACGCGTACGGCGGTGGTGTCGTGCTCCCAGCCGGGCCGGACCTGCGAGGTCCAGATCGGCCACCCGTCCGGCACGGAAACCACCTGGATGTTGCCGCCATGAGTGTGTGCCTTCCCGACCACCAAAGATCCACACCAGGTGTGGGGCCGGGCGCGGCGACCCGATCGGTTTCGATCAACGTGCCGTCGATGATGACATGCGAGTAGCCGGCGGCCTTGGCCGCCAACAGCGCATGGTGCAGACTCGGCGCCTGGGCGGCCAACACGTCGATGCCCTCGTGCAGGTAGTCGTAGCAGGTGGACTTGGAGATGCCGTTGTCACGGGCCAACTGGCGCACGCGGATGGCGTCGCAGAACCAGCGCAAGACCAGGATCGCCTGATCACGGCTGGACAGACAGCGGGTACCGGTCCGGGTACCCAGCCGCACCCGCGCGGCGGACAGCAGCCCGGCCAGAAAGTCCACCGTCTGGTCGCGCACCGGCAGCACCGCCGTATATGTCACACTCATCGGGACGCAGAACCTCTATGAAGTTGGTCTTGTCAGGACACGCCTTCATAACCTGGTTCTGCGTCTTTCCCTTTACACCACAACGACCTCGGCGTGTCGTTATCGGACAGACACCTTCGATCACAATCCGTAGTCAGGTCGTTGCCCGGAACAGCTCAATAGGGTCGGCGATGACAAAGTTACAACCCGTCGCTCAAAGGTCAAGCAGGCTATAGGAACCATCGGGATTTCTACGGAAGTAGGCCGTGTAGCCGCCCGGGTTGCCCACCCGATGCTTCGGGAGGAACACGTTATAGGTGTGACCAGCCAGGACAGGCACGCCGGACGTCGTTTGGGCTTGAACCGCTGGGCCAGGCGGCCGTCGCGATGAGCGCGCCGAATGTCCTTGACGAAGTCGCTCATCAAGCAAAGCATAGGTAACCTGACCGCCAACAAAAACCCGCCGAACGAACCCCGTAACCGCGGCCCTCGCGTGCCCGCCCCCTCAAAAAGCAACGGTGAACCATGGTGCGTCGCGGGTGAGTCGCTTCCCGATTAGCCTGCGATGGTCGAGATCAGCCAATCCGGAGACCGTACCATGAATGGCTTCCCAAGCTGATGGTCAGCCTCAGGCCCTTGAGCGCTGTTTCAGATGACTGAGCGGAATCCACGAGGGTCGATGTATTGGATAATCGCTGTGTCGGCCTCGCGAAACCACACCAGCACCCAGTCGTCGTCCTCGACGCTGCAACGGATCGGCACCATCCACATCTTTGTTCCGCTGCTTGGAAGGGCCAGGCCGTCCTTGCGCGCCTCGGCCGAGTCCGGCTGATCACACACGAGATCGATCGCATCGCAGATAGCATTCCAGAGCGCCTTGCGACCGGGATCGTATTCGATCTTGTCGAGAACCTCGACTACGTTTTCGCCATACTCGGGTTCGAGCACGGTCAGTCCTTCCGCGTCGGGCGACCCCTGCGCACCCGGGAGGAGGGCTCAGTAACCGTCCGTTCCATCTGCGCGACCAGTTCCGGGTTGGCGAGTAACTGATATTGAGCCTCAGAGATCACCACCGCGGGCGTGAACACGATCGTGCCGTCGGGCTCTTCATGAGCCAGGTAGCGCCGATGTTCTGGCCGGCCGATTTTCCCGAGTGACACCCTTCGCCGCTCGTCTAGTTCCACCACTATGTCAGGCATGAGAGTACGCCCACCTTCTCTCGGTACCCAAATTCCCAGGTTGGGCATGTCCCGAGTATGGCACACTTCTTCGCGCCCTGGCGACCCGACCCGCGTCCGATCGGCGGGTTGCTGCAGGGGGCTTATGCGGTCCCAGGTACAGCAGAAAAGTACAGCAGCTGGCATGAACGTCGATGACCGCCGTTGCGCCCCCACCAGCAGGTCTCATCCCGCAGTAACCCTCGATAGCTCACGCGCGGCAATGCGGAAGGTTAAGGGTTCGAGTCCCTTACTGGGC
>Ga0075418_10001019_pt1 | contig 30946 bp, 25 predicted proteins | sample SoiMetdeltSBSDD2_FD_81776 | JGI IMG/M metagenome (GOLD analysis project Ga0075418, IMG submission 81776) | Bulk soil microbial communities from a Populus tree surrounding site in Tennessee, USA - Soil MetaG P. deltoides SBSDD2 | ecosystem: Environmental > Terrestrial > Soil > Tree plantation... | reverse complement strand
GATCGAGGCCCGCGATGGTCTGGCTGCCGCTGATTTCGAGGTCTACTGAGGTCTACTGATGGAACCTCCGGACAAAGATAGGGTTCAAGGGGCCGAGCCGGGAGCTGCCATGAACCAGCTGAGCGCCAGGAAGCGGAGCGATGCGTCCGAGGAGCGGAGCGACGAGGACCTCATCCAGTCCGTCGCGGCTGGGGAGCGTGCGGCCTTCGACGTCCTCGTACAGCGCCACAAGGTCCGGCTCTACAACTACCTTCTGCGCCTCCTCCGGGATCCTACGGAGGCCGAGGAAGTCGCCCAGGAAGCTTTTGTCCGCGCCTATGTCCACGCCGAGAAGTACCGCACCGTGGCGCGCTTCTCCACCTGGCTCTACACCATCGCCACCAATCTGGTGCGCAACCGCATCCGCAAGCAGCGCAGCACGCCGAAGCTGGTGTCGATTTCCTGGGGACGGGGCGAAGAGGAGGAAGGCGAGCGGCACGACGTCGATCTCCCCGATGCCAAGGACCTGCCCGACCGCACCTTGGAGAAGCAGGAAGTGCATCGCTGGGTCGAATACGCCATCACCCGCATCCCGGCCAAATACAGAGAAGCTTTCGTGCTTCGTGAGATCAACCATTTCACCTACGAGGAGATCGCCGCAGTGACGGGCCTCAAGCTGGGCACGGTGCGTTCTCGCATCAACCGCGGGCGCAGTCACTTCCGGGAGATCATGGAACCACTGCTCGAACGTACGCTGGGGAAGCGTTGAGCAGGGCCGGCGGCAACGCCGGCGGCACGATCCCGCCACGGGCGGGAGAAAAGGGGAGACAGGCGATGCGATGTCGGATGGCGCGCACTCTCGTCAGCGAAGGCGACGAGGCCCGTTTGTCCGCAGCCGTCGGCGCGGAGCTCCGCGCCCACCTCGCCGGCTGTGCCGATTGTGCGCGTTTGCAGCGTGAGAGCGCCCTCACCCGGCAGTGGCTACAGGAGCTGCCGATTCGAGAACCGGCGCCTCACTTCGACTGGCGCCTGAAGCTGCGGCTGTCGCAGCAGACGCAAGAGCTGCCGGTGGCGGTGGACCCGACGCCGCGACGCTGGTTGCTGCCTTTCACCGTCAGCACCGCTGCGGCCGCAGCTCTCGTTCTCACCCTCGGCTTAACCTTGGGCCATCGCGGTCCCAGCCCGAGCGAATCCACGCCCCCTCGGGTGGCGATGGAGACCTCCCCGGGTCCTTGGGCCCCGGCGGGACGACCCGCGGTCGCCTGGCCGCGCCTGGTCCCGGTGCGCGCCAGTACGCCTCTCGGTCCGGAACTGCGCCTCGAAGCGGCGGCCTCGATCCTCGGCTCCGTCCCGGCGGATACGTTGCCCGACGCCAAGCGCCAGCGCTCCGATCCGATCGAGACCATGCCCGTCCGCTGGTGAGTGCGGCGCGGCTGGGTCTCGATCTGGCCGCGCTCGGCTTCCACGACTAGACTGCGCGGATGCGGGAAAAAGCGCCGCCACGCCTGCGTTTCCTCCTCCGCCTCGCCGCGCCCTGGCTTCTCTTCGGTTGCGCCGCTCCCGGCCTCACCCCCGCGACGGGAGCCTTCGCGGCCAGCACCGTCGTCTGCGAGTTCTGTCCGCCGCGAGCGCAGGAAATCCTCGCCACTGCCCTGAACGACTGCGCCGTCGCCAGCGGCCCGCTGGTGACTCATTTCGTTTACGATCCCTCGCGGCACCGGCTGTACGGAGTGCAGGGGCAGCTCTTCGTGCCGGGAGACAGCAAGCGCACCTTCCTGTTCGAGCTGGAAACGCTGCTCCTCACCTTCCGTCTGGAAGAGAACTCGTGAGCGCGACACGTTTCCGGCTCCGGGTCCGACCTCGGGTGCAGGAGTGCACCGTGCAAGTCGGTGTCTCGGGCCCCGGCCTCCTGGCGGCGGTGTTGCGCCACGAACCTCGGCGCTGGGCCGTGGTCACCGACACGCGGGTGCGGCGTGCACTCTGGGAGCGGACGGCGCCGGTGCTCCGCCGTCAGCGCCTCGAGGTCGGCGCGCCGTTGCTCCTGCCGGCAGGGGAACGGGCGAAGACGCTCCGCACCCTGGAGCGGTTGCTCGAGCAGCTCTTGCGCCGCGGCTTCGATCGCGGCAGCGGGCTGGTGGCGCTGGGGGGCGGCGCGGTGACCGACCTGGTCGGCTTCGCCGCCGCCACCTACATGCGGGGCATCGACTGGGTGGCGGTGCCGACCACACTCCTGGGAATGGTGGACGCCGGCTTGGGCGGCAAGGTCGCCACCAACTTGCTGCGAACGAAGAACGCTGTCGGTGCCTTCCACCAGCCGCGGCACGTGCTCGTGGGCACGGATTTCCTCCGGACGCTGCCGGAGCGCGAACGCAAGAGCGGGCTCGGAGAGATCGTGAAATACGCCATGATCGCCGATCGGGCTCTCTTCCGCGCCCTGGCGCGCAGCGATCCAGAGCGACTCGGACGGGAGCCTCGGGCCGATGCTAGACTGGTGGCGCGCTGCTGCCGGATCAAGGCGCGCGTCGTCGCCGCCGATCCCTGGGAGCGTGGGCAGCGCGGGGTGCTCAACTTCGGTCACACCGTCGGGCACGCGCTGGAAGCAGCAGCACCCGGAGATCTGACCCACGGCGAAGCGGTGGGCCTCGGCATGTTGGTTGCCACCGCGGTCGCCGAGATGAACGGCGTGGCGCAGGAAGCCATGCACGAGCGCCTCGAAGCGCTGCTGCAGCACCTCGGTCTGCGGACGCGCGCACCTTGGGAGCCGTCGTTGCCGCGGCTGCGCCGCTTCCTCGGGCGCGACAAGAAGGCGCGTTCCGGCCGACTGCATTTCGTGCTGACGCCGCGCATCGGCGCCTGCAGCATTGGGCACGTCGTCGGTGAAGAGATCCTAGAGCGCGCCCTGGCTCGGATCTCGCCGCGGCGGCCACCGACCAGGAGGTGAAGGTGGAAGCACCACGGTCCGCCGGTCTCGACGCCCTGCTGGCGGCGTATCGCGTGGCGCCGGAAGGAAAGATCTTCGCGCCCCTGGCCGACGCTTACCGCCGCGCCGGCCGTCTCGAGGATGCAGCTCAGGTTCTCGAGAAGGGGACGGCGATGCACCCCGACTATGTTTCGGCTCTGGTGCTCCTGGCGCTGGTGCAACGCGACCTCGGGCACGACACCGACGCCGAAGCGACCCTCGATCGAGTTCTCGCCCTGGACCCGGAAAACTTGGTGGCCTTGAAGAGCCGCGCTACCCGGGCTCTCGTGCAAGGTGAAGCGACGCGCGCCGAAGCGCTGGTGGAAAAACTCTACGGCCTGGATCCGTACGATCGCGACACGCAGGAGCTGCGCGATGCCGTGCGCGCCCAGCGGAACCCGCCGCCCTTCCCGTCCGCCGCCGCACCGGAAATGCCGCCGGCAGCGACCCTGCCGCGGCGCGAGCCGCCGCGCCCGGCGCCAGCACCTTCGCCGCCGTCCGCGGCCGCGCCCTGGAACCAGCCACCGACTGCCGCGCCGACACCGGCACCGCCGACGCCACTTCGCCTCGAGCGCCCGGCGGCGAGCCTGTCACCGCCCACGGCAGGCTCCGCGCCGCTTTCTGCGCCGCCGTCTTCGCCATCGATCCCCGCGCCCAGCGAGTGGGATGTGCAACGGGATGCGGACCGCATCGTCATCCGCCCGCGGCCGCTCTCTGGGGCGACACCGTTGCCGACGCCGAGCCCACCGCGAAGCGACGAATTCTCCACCCTGACGCTGGCGCGCATCTACGAGTCTCAGGGTTATGTCGACAAGGCCATGGCGATCTACGTCGAGCTGCAACGCCGCCAGCCGGGGAATCCGGAAGTCGAAGCGCGCTTGCAGGCCCTCCGCCAGCGCGCCGCGGCGTCGCCCCCGCCGCCGGATGCGGCCGCCGCCGCGGCGCAGGCACGCTGGCGACTCCTCGAGGCGGAGACGCCGTCGGAACCGCCGCAGCAGCAAGCCGCCGCTTTGCGCGACCTCACCGAGACGGTGCGCGAGCGCGAGCGAAGCAAGCATCACACCCAGATCGGCAGGCCGCCGGAGGCGCCGCCTCCGAGCCCGGTGGCGCCGGCAGAGGAACCGGACTTCGAGCGCTTCTTGCGCTACGTGCGCTCCCTGAAGCGGGTGAGGTGAGAGTGCACCGCTTCCTCCTCTTGCAGGGACCGAACTTGAACCTCCTCGGCCAGCGGGAGCCGGAGCTCTACGGCAGCCTGACCCTCGCCGCCCTGGAAGCGCGACTGGGGGAGCGGGCGCGACAGTGGGAGGATCTGGAGCTGCGTTCCTTCCAGTCCAACAGCGAAGGCGCGCTCCTCGACTGGCTGCATACGGAAGCCCCGCGAGCGCACGGGCTCATCCTCAATCCCGGCGGCTTGACGCACACCAGCGTCTGCCTGCGGGACGCCGTGGCCGCGGTCGGCCTGCCCGCCATCGAGGTGCATCTCACGAACATCGACGCCCGGGAACACTTCCGGCACCGCTCGTTGCTGGCGCCAGTGTGCGTCGGCAGCATCCGCGGCCTCGGTGCTTTCGGTTACGAAGCGGCTCTGGAGGCGCTGGCGCAGCGCGCCGGCTTGCGGCGCCGCTCCTGACCCTGCGCTTGCCGGGCCCTAGCGGGTGTGTTACAAGGCCATGCGTTGCCGCGCCCTGAAGAGCGCCGGCGCCGGAGGCTTCCATGCGCGATGGTCGCATCGAGTACCTGATCCGCCTGGTGGAGAAGAGCGACATCGTCGAGCTGGAGATCACCGAGGGTTGGGGCCACAAGATCCGCATCACCAAGACGATCCACCCCGCCCCGGCCATGCCCGTGGTCGCCGCTCCCGGCATCCCGGCGCCCGCGCCAGCGCCGCTGCCGGCGGAGCCCGCGGCGGTGCAAGCGCCGTCGGTGCTGGAGGACGCGAACCTGATCAAGGTCGTGTCGCCCATGGTGGGGACCTTCTACCGCGCTGCCTCTCCGGATGCACCGGCCTTCGTCGACGTCGGCAGCCAGGTGCAACCGGGGCAGACGCTCTGCATCATCGAGGCGATGAAGATCATGAACGAGATCGCCTCCGAGGTGGCAGGCAGCGTCCGCAAGATCCTGGTGGACAACGGCCAGCCGGTGGAGTTCGGTCAGACCCTCTTCTTGGTGGAAAAATCCGCCTGACTCTCCAGCCTGTCCGCCCTGGTGCTCTTCTTGCACCGCCGGCACGGCGAGCTCGTCGGCTCGCCGCCGGAGGTGGACCTTGAACATCCGCACCGTTCTGGAACGCATGATCTCCCTGGGTGCCTCGGACCTGCACCTGAAGTCGGGGGTGGCGCCGGTGGCGCGGGTGCACGGAGTCCTGACGCCCCTCGACTTTCCGGCGCCCAAACCGGCGGAGCTCGAAGAGGTGGCGCATCAGGTCCTGACGCCGGCGCAAAAGGAGCTCTTCGAGAGCACCCGGGAAGTGGACTTCGCCTTCGGCGTCTCCGGCTTGGCGCGTTTCCGCGCCAACTTCTTCGTCCAGCGCGGCTCCATCTCCATGGTCTACCGACACGTGTCCACCACCGTACCCCGCCTCGAGGACCTCAACCTGCCGTCGCTGCTGGGAGACCTGGCGATGCGCAAACGCGGCTTGATCCTGGTGACCGGGACCACCGGGAGCGGCAAGTCCACGACCTTGGCGGCCATGATCGGGCGCATCAACCAGGCGCTGCCGCTCAACATCATCAGCATCGAGGATCCCATCGAGTTCCTGCACCGTGACTCGAGCGGGCTCATCCAGCAGCGCGAGGTCGGCTCGGACACCGCGAGCTTCCACGTGGCCCTGCGTCACATCTTGCGCCAGGATCCGGACGTCATCATGATCGGCGAGATTCGCGATCGCGAAACCATGGAGATCGCCCTCACCGCCGCCGACACCGGGCACCTGGTGCTGTCGACGCTGCACACCATCGATTCCACGCAAACCATCAACCGCATCATCTCCTTCTTCGAGCCGCACCAGCACCAGGAGATCCGCTACTTGCTCGCCTCGACCCTACAGGCGGTGATCTCGCAGCGCTTGGTGCGCCGCACCGACGGCCTGGGCCGCGTTCCCGCCGTGGAAGTGATGGTGACCACCGCCACCATCCGCGATTACATCCTCGATCCGGAGAAGACGCCGCTCATCCGCCAGGCGGTGCAGGAAGGTGTGGTGCAGTACGGCATGCAGACTTTCGACCAGGCCCTGATGGCGCTGGTCATGGAAGGGCGGATCAGCCGCGAGGAAGGTCTCGAGGCCAGCTCCAACCCCCACGAGTTGGCCTTGCGCATGGGCGGCGTGCAGTCCTCCAGCGACCAGACCTGGAACCGCTTCGAATCGACCGCCACCGCTCTCGCCGAACGCGGTCCCCGTCTCTGAACCCGGGAGCGCGTTCGGCAGCTCCAGAGGCCGTGCTACACTGCCCGCCGTGTTCAGGAAGATCCTCATCGCGAACCGAGGCGAGATCGCCCTCCGCATCATCCGCGCTTGCAAGGAACTCGGTATCGACACCGTGGCGGTGCACTCCGAGGCGGATGCGGACTCGCTGCACGTCAAGTTCGCCGACGAGAGCGTCTGCATCGGTCCGAGCCCGAGCGCCGAGAGCTACTTGAAGATCCCCAGCATTCTTGCCGCCGCGGAGATCACCGGCGCCGACGCCGTCCATCCGGGCTACGGGTTCCTGGCGGAAAACGATCAGTTCGCCGCCGTGGTGCAATCCAGCGGCCTCACCTGGATCGGGCCCCAGCCCGAGGTCATCCGACAGATGGGGGACAAGGCCGCGGCGCGACGTCTCATGCACGCAGCGCACGTCCCCATCGTCCCCGGCACGCCGGGGGTGGTGGCGGACGAGGAAACCGCCCTGGCTTTCGCTGCCCAAGCGGGGTACCCGGTCATCGTCAAGGCGGTGGCGGGCGGCGGCGGCCGGGGCATGCGCGTCGCCCACGACGGGGGGGAGCTGCGGGCGGCGCTGCCGACGGCGCGGGCGGAGGCGGAGAAAGCCTTCGGCAACCCGGATGTCTACATCGAGAAGTACTTGAGCCAACCGCGGCACGTGGAAATCCAGCTGCTCGGCGACAAGCATGGCAACGTGGTGCATCTGGGCGAGCGGGACTGTTCCTTGCAGCGCCGGCACCAGAAGCTCATCGAGGAATCCCCCTCGCCGGCGGTGGACGAGAAGCTGCGGCGCAAGCTCGGCGAGGCGGCGGTGCGCGGCGCCCGGCGCGTCGGCTACGACTCCGCCGGCACCATGGAGTTCCTCCTGGACGCCGATGGCAGCTTCTTCTTCATGGAGATGAACACGCGCATCCAGGTGGAGCACCCGGTGACCGAGCTCGTCACGGGCATCGACATCGTCAAGGAGCAGATCGCCAGCGCCGCCGGCGAGCCGCTGCGCTTGAAGCAAGGGGACGTGCACTTCACCGGTCACGCCATCGAGGTGCGCATCAACGCCGAGGACCCACGGCGCGATTTCCGTCCTTCTCCGGGAACCATCGAATTCCTGCACATGCCGGGAGGGATCGGAGTGCGGGTGGACTCGCACATCTATCAGGGCTACACCATCGGGCCCTGGTACGACTCCCTGCTCGCCAAGCTGGTGGTGCACGGCCGCGATCGCGTCGAGGCCATCGCTCGCCTACAGCGCGCCCTGGCCGAATGCCTCATCCTCGGTGTCTCCACCACCACCGAGTTCAGTCTCGAGCTCGTGAGTTCCGACATCTTCCAGAAGGGCCAGGCGACGACGCGCTCGGTGGAAACCTTCCTCGCTGCCGGCGCCGCCGGGCCGGTGTGAGCGCACGCCCGGAGGTCTGGATTTCCTGACCGGGGCCCCCGTGGGCACGCCGCGCCTCCATACGGGACGTTTCTTCGTTCCGCTTGCGAGCCCACTGCCGCATCTGCCACAGTCCGCCTGCCCGCTGCGGCATGCGGCGGCGCGGCGCCGTGGGGGGTGCGATGCGGGAGAGGCTGTTGCGCGGCGGCGCCCTCGGTGCGCTCTTCCTGTTCTTCGCGTTCTCGTGGCTCACCTACACGCCGTCCTTGTGGCCGGCCCCGGTGAGCTGGCACACGCTCTCCACCACCGCCCATCCCTGCGGTCCCCTCGGCTTGCTCCTGGCCCACGCTGCGGTGAGCCTGCTCGGTCGCGTCTTCTCTGTCCTTCTCGTCGCCGCTCTCGGCGTCGTGGCCCTTTCGATCCTGTGGAGCTGGAAGAAGCAGCGGCACCTCCGCCTGCAGCTGCGCTTGCTGGCTCTCGCGGCGCTCGGCACCGCCACCCTCGAGCTCGCGGCGAGCGATGGGGCAGGGGGCAGCGTCGGCCGGCTGGAGATCCAGGTGATCGCGGCGCTGGTGGGTCGGGCCGGCACCATCCTTTTGGTCGCAGCGCTGCTGGCGTTGCTGCTGCTGCGCTACGGCACCCCGGTGCTCCGTCTCCTGCACGGACGGGCCGGTTTCCTGCATGCTCTTTGCGCCCGCAGCGGCCGCGCCGCGCTGGACCTCGGCGCCCGTCTCGGCGCGCCACTCCACGCCTGGCTGTTGCCGGACGGGAGCACGGCCGCGCCGGCGCTCCTGACCGTACCCGCCGCCGAGCTGCGCCCGCCGCCGCGGCCCGCCGCCGAGACGCGGCCGCGTCCGCCGGTGGAGTTGCCACCGCGCATTCGTGATCTCTGCACGCCACCGGCGCCGCGCGTCGCCGCCGTACCCGGCAGCCAGCCGGCCAGCGAGCGCGACGAACCGCGACCGCGCGCCCGGGCCGCAACCCGCTACGTTTGCCCGCAGCTCGAGATCCTGAACGAAGCGGCGGCGGCGCCGCTCGGCGCCAGCGACGACGAGTACCTGCGGCTGTCCCGCACCCTGGAGGAGAAGCTCGCCGACTTCGGCATCGGCGGGCGGGTGTCGGAGGTGCAGCCGGGCCCGGTGATCACGACCTACGAGTTCGAGCCCGCGGCGGGCATCAAGGTCAGTCAGGTGACGAGCCGCGTCGACGATCTCGCCATGGCGCTGCGGGCCCAATCGATCCGCATGGTCGCACCCATCCCCGGGAAGGCGGCCATCGGCATCGAGATCCCCAACGGCAAGAGCCATGTCGTGGCGCTGCGGGAGATCATGCAATCCTGGTCCGACGATCTGCATGTCGGCGCCCTGGGGCTGGCGCTCGGCAAGACCGTGAGCGGCGCTCCTTTCTTCGCTGATCTCGCCGCCATGCCGCATCTCCTCGTCGCCGGCGCCACCGGTTCGGGGAAAAGCGTTTGCATCAACGTCATCCTCTGCAGCCTGCTGCTGCGTCACGACCCCAACGAGGTGAAGCTCCTCCTGGTGGATCCCAAGATGCTGGAGCTCAACGCTTACCGGGACATCCCGCACCTCTTGCACCCCGTGGTGACCGACCCGAAGGAAGCCTACAAGGCCTTGCACTGGATGACGGCGGAGATGGAGCGGCGCTACCGCGAGCTGGCCCGTGCCGGCGTGCGCAACATCGTCGGCTACAACAAGAAAGTGCGCGCCGGAGAACTGCAGGGCGAGGCAGGGGGCGACCACGACCTGCTGCCCTATGTCGTGGTGGTGGTGGACGAGCTGGCGGACCTGATGATCCAGGTGGGTGGCGAGATCGAAACCCCCATCGCCCGTCTCGCCCAGATGGCTCGGGCGGTGGGCATCCATCTCGTGGTGGCGACCCAGCGTCCCTCGGTGGACGTGATCACCGGGGTCATCAAGGCGAACTTCCCCTGCCGCATCGCCTTCCAGGTCTCGTCGCGGGTCGATTCACGCACCATCCTGGACGGCAACGGCGCCGAGAGTCTGCTCGGGCGCGGCGACATGCTCTTCCTGCCCGGCGGGCGGCCGACACCGATCCGCTTGCACGGCGCCTTCGTCAGCGTCGAGGAGTGCGAGCGCGTCGCGGCGCACTGGCGCGCCTTCGGCCAACCTGGAGGGCAGCTGGATCTCGACGATGCCCGGGGTGGCGCTGCCGGCGAGGCCTCGGGGGACGACGATCTCTTCGAGGCGGCCCGCGAGCTCGTCGTCAGCAGCGGCGTCGCTTCGGTTTCCTATTTGCAGCGCCGCTTGAAGGTGGGGTATTCTCGGGCTGCCAGGATCATGGACATGCTCGAGGAAGCCGGCGTCGTGGGTCCGGCCCTGGGCGCCAAGGCACGCGAGATCCTAGAGCGACCCGAAGACCTGCCACAGAACGTCGAGTGACCTTTTTGCCTGCCCCCGTGGTGACATGATCCCCGTTCCGCCCGAGGCCGCGCCCGGCGCGCCGGCACCCACCCTGGCCGGCCTGCGCGTCTACCTGGACTCACTCGGATGCGCCAAGAACCTGGTGGATTCCGAGGCCACCTTGGGGCTGCTGGCCGCCGCCGGCGCCGCCCCGGTGGAAGATCCCGCCGCGGCGGAGATCCTCCTGGTCAACACCTGCGGCTTCCTCGAGGCCGCCCGGGAGGAATCCATCCAGCGCATCCTGGAGCTGGCGGCACAGAAGTCCTATGGGCGGGCCCGCGTCCTCGGCGTCCTTGGTTGCCTGGTGTCGCGGGCGCCGGCCGAGCTGGCGGCAGCGCTGCCAGAGGTGGATGTCTGGCTGCCGGCGGGAGCGCAGGGCACGCTGTGCGCCAGCCTGGAGGCGGTGCTGGCGCGGCAGCCGGCGCCGCAACTCCGCGCCGCCGCGGATCGCTCGGGGAGCCGACGGGCACCGAGCGGCGCCTTCGCCGGCTTCGGCAGCCGGGTGTTGTTGACGCCGGCGCACACCGCCTATCTCAAGATCTCCGAAGGCTGCAGCAACAAGTGCAGCTTCTGCTCCATCCCGCTCATGCGCGGCACCCAGCGCAGCCGCAGCCTCGAAGCGCTGGTGGCGGAGGCGGAGGGCCTCGCCGCGCGCGGCGTCCGCGAGCTGCATTTGGTCGCCCAAGATCTCACCCACTACGGTTTCGATCTGCCCGGACGGCCCGATCTCCTCGATCTGGTGACCGCGCTGCACGGGATCGACGGCATCGAATGGTTGCGTCTGCTGTACGCGCACCCGAGCCATCTCACGCCGCGCCTGTCCCAGGGGCTATTCCAACTCCCGAAGATGACGCGCTATCTGGACATGCCGGTGCAGCACGCCTCGACGCGCCTGCTCCGGGCCATGCACCGGCCCTACACGGCGACCTCGTTGCGCCGCCAGTTCCTGGAGCTCCGCCAGCGCATCCCGGGCCTGACACTGCGCACCTCCGTGATCGTCGGCTTTCCCGGGGAAGGGGAGAGCGATTTCCTCGCTCTCGTGCGCTTCCTCGAGGAAATCCAGTTCGATCGGCTGGGCATCTTCACCTACTCCCGCGAGCCCGGCACCCCGGCCTACGGGTTGGCCGGGAGGCCGCGCGCCAGCACCGTGTCCGAGCGGCTGCAAGCTTTGACGGAATTGCAAATGCACCTGGCGGCGCAACGCGCCCGGGCCCGGGTGGGGACGCGGGCGCGAGTGCTGGTGGACGCACGACTCGAGAAGAATGCAGAGGAAACCTCGCCGTTCGCCCGCGGTGCCGTGGCCATCGGGCGCAGCGAGGGAGAAGCGCTGGACATCGATGGTCTCGTGTTCCTGGAGGGTGGTCCCGACCTCCAACCGGGTCGATTCGTCGACGTCGAGATCCTCGACGCCGACGTGCACGACCTGCGCGGGCGGGTCTTGCCGCACTCCGCGGTCAGCGTCTGAAGTGCTTTGTCCGTGCGTTGTTGCCGCGCTGGTCCCGGGCTCTTCTCCTTGACTTGGCCCGACCCCTGCACCTTAACTTGAGGTGGCCGTGCCCCCGCGAGGGCTCGACCGAGGAGGAGAGTCCTTGCGACGGATGCGGACCGCGATGCTGCGGGTGTGGCTCGGTGGCGCCGTCATCGCCGGTTTCGGGACACTCTCCGCCCAGGAAGGGCCGGTCACCAACTTCGACCTGGTGCGCGATGCGGCGCGCTCCGCCTGCCGTGACCTGAGCGGCAAGCTACCGGAGTCGCAGCGTGGCAGCATGCTGGCAGTGCACAGCGTCGGGAGCCACGACGGCTCCTTCATGGTGGAAAACACCCTCACGGCCGAGCTTGCCGTGGCCGGATTCCAGGTGCGCGCGCTGCCCGATTCCACCGGGCCGGTGCTCGAGTTCGAGGTCGTGGATCTAGGGATCACCTACACTCGTAGCTGGCGCCATGCGTGGCTGGGGGAGAAGCGCGTGGCGCGCGAGGCCCGGGCTCGAATCTTCGCCCGCCTCCTGGATCAAGACACGGGCGGCATCCTCTGGGGCGAGCAAGCAGAGGCCAAGGTGGTGGACGAGATCGCACAAGAGGATCTGCCGTCGGTGGAGGAGAAAGGCAGCTCCGATTACCTGAAAGCGACGTTGCCCCCGCAGGGCTGGAACAAGCTCGTCGAGCCCGTGGTGGTGACGGGCATCGTCGTCGGCCTGATCGTGCTCTTCTTCGCCAACCAGGACACCTCCAACTGAGGCGAGACGTAAGGCGCGGGCGGCAAGAAAGGGACGGCATTGGACCCACAGCAGGCGCTGGCGCAAGGTCGCCACCTCATCGGCCTCGGCCGTTTCGCCGACGCGGTGCGTCTCCTGCAACAGGCGGCCTACCATCGGCCGGAGTGGCCGGACGTGCAGCATCAGCTGGCGCTGGCGCTGTCGCTCGCCGGTGAGCCGCTGCGCGCCGAGTCGCACCTGCAGCGCGCGCTGGAGCTGCACCCGGACTACGCCGAGGCGCATCTGAACCTCGCCATCCTTCTCTTCGAGCGCGGCGCCTATCAGGTCGCCCGGGAACACCTGCGCGCCTTCGACCGGCTGGTGCACAAGAGCGGCGGCCACTTGCCGGAAGCGGCACTGGACGATCTGGCCCAGCGCCACGCGGCGCTGGCCGAGCGCTACAAGAGCTACGGCCTGCTGGACGAAGCGGAGGAAGAAATGCGGCGCGCGCTCCGCCTCTGCCCGGGATACGGCGATTGGCGTTTGCGCTTGGCGCGCTTGCTCTTCGAGCGCGGCCAGTTCGCCGCCGCCGGAGAACAGCTGGAGCTGGTGCTGCGCGCCCGCCCCGAGCTCGACGAAGCCCGCTTGCTCCAAGGGCGGCTGGCGTCGGCACAGGGCGATACGGAAGCGGCCCGCGCGGCCTGGAAGCTCGTCCGCGACGGCTCGGCAGCGGCACAAGCGCGCGCGCTCCTGGACGCCCTGGAAGAGAGCCGGCCGGCGGCGCGCTGGGTCGCCGGCGGCGACGACGACCTCTCCTGGGGAGCACGGTGAAGGCGCGGTGGCGCATGCGCCTGCGTCTCCTGCTTGCTCTGGCCTGCGGCGCGGCCCTCTGTCTCCCGAGCGCCTGTGGCTTGCCCCCGATCCCGGTGGGCAAGACCTCGGAGCGTTACGAGTTCGAGGTCGGCCGGGTGGCACTGGAAGCGAAACAGTATCTGGAGGCGCAAACCCACTTGAAGCGCTTCCTGGACGCACACCCCGGGCACGCGCTCGCCGATTCGGCGCAATTCCTCCTCGGTCAGGCGCAGTTCAAGAGCCGCTCGTACGCCGAGGCGGCGGTGGAGTATTCCATCCTAGTGCGGGAGTTCCCGCGCAGCGAGCTGCGTGACGACGCGGCCTATCAGGAGTGCTTCTGCTACTTCTCCCAGATGCGCAAGCCCCAGCTCGATGCCACCTTCGCGCTGCGGGCACGGGATTGCCTGAACGATTTCTTGATCCGCTACCCCGAGTCGCCGCAGGGGAAGGAGGCGTCGGAGCGACTCGCCGATATCGCCAATCAGCTGGCGGAAAAGGAGTACGAGCTGGGCAAGACCTGGACGAACATGAAGCGCTACGAGGCGGGCCTCATCTGGTTCGACGAGGTGCTGACGCAGTATCCGACCAGCCGCTTTGTGCCGGACGCCTTGCTCTGGAAAGCGCGCTGCCAGGAAAAGCTGGGCCAAGCCGCAGAGGCGGAAGCGACTTACCAGCGCCTGCTCGCCGATTTTCCCACCCACCGCGCTGCCGAACAGGCCCGGCGCACGCGGCCGCGGCCAACCGCGGACACCGCCCCGCCAACGCCCAGGTAGCGCCATGCGCGTCGCCCTCTTCGGAGGCAGCTTCGATCCAGTGCACCAGGGACACCTGCTGGTGGCGGAGTTCCTGCGCCAGCGGGAAAGGTTGGATCGCGTCGTCTTCATCCCCGCCTGGCGGTCACCGCTCAAACCGCGCAGCCGCGGCAGCCCGGCGGCGCGCCTCGCCATGCTGCGCCTCGCCGTGCGCGGCAATCCCGCTTTCCGCTTGAGCACCATGGAACTCCGTCGCGGCGGTCCTTCCTTCACCATCGACACGGTGCGCCTCTGGCGGCGGCGGCAGCGGCAGCGGCAGCGACCCTTCCTTCTCTTGGGCGGGGACGCCTTGCTCGAGCTGCACACCTGGCGCGATTGGCGCGACCTGCTCCAGGAAGCGCGCCTGCTGGTCTTCGCCCGCCCCGGCGCAGCGGCAGCACGACGTCGGGCCCGGTCCCTCGGCCTGCCCTACCACGAGGTGGCGCTGTGCTCCACCTCGAGCTCGGCGCTGCGCTCCTCGTTGCGCCGGCAGCGCAGCATCCGCTACCAGGTACCGGAGCCGGTGCGGCGCTACATCGAGAAGCACCGTCTCTACGGCTGGCGGGGTAAGGAGCGCCCATGAAGGTGCTGCTTCTCGACGGCACCGGTCTCGCCTATCGCTCGTACTATGCCTTCGTGCGCCACCCGCTGCGCACTTCCCGCGGCGAGGAGACGAGTCTCACCTTCGCTTTCGTCAACACCTTGCTCAAGCTCCTGGAACGCAAGACTCCGGAGCGCGCTTGCATCGTCTTCGACGCCCCGGGACCCACCTTCCGCCATCTCCTGGATACGGAATACAAGGCGGGGAGACCCGCCATGCCCGACTCCATGCGGGCCCAGCTGCCGCGCTTGCACGAGATGCTCGATGCCTTCCGCTTGCCGCGGCTGCAGATTCCCGGCGTCGAAGCCGACGATGTCCTGGGCACCCTGGCGCGTCGCTTCGAGACCCAAGGGGCCCAGGTGGTCCTGGTGACCAGCGACAAGGACTTCCAGCAGCTGCTCTCGGATTCCATCCATCTGCTGCGCTGGCGGCGGACGCCCGGCGACTTGGAGGAGTTCGGTCCGGAAGAGTTGCATGCGGCCCTCGGGCTGCAGCCGGAACAGGTGGTGGATTACCTGGCGCTGTGCGGCGATACGGTGGACAACGTGCCCGGCGTTCCCGGCGTGGGGGAGAAGACGGCGCGCCAGCTCATCGCCGCCCACGGCTCGCTGGATGCGCTCTACGCCCACTTGGAGCAAGTGCCGAGCGCCGCCTTGCGCCGCAAGCTGGAGGCAGGCCGGCAGAGTGCGGTGCAGTCCCGGGAACTGCTGCGCTTGGTCACCGACGTGCCCCTCGAGCTCGACCCCGCCACGCTGGTGTGGGAAGAACCGGACTGGCCGCGGCTCAGGGCGCTGCTCCGGGAGCTGGAGTTCTTCCAGTTGCTGCGCCAGCTGCCGGCGGCGCCGCGCGGCAGCACCGCGCCACCAGAGCTCCACGCCGTCGACGACGCCGCCGGCCTCGCCGCCATGGCGCAGGCTCTTGCCGCCGCGCCGAGCCTGGCGTTGCTGCCCGAGCTGGAAGCAGGCAGCGGACGCCTGCGCGCCCTCGGCCTGGCGCCGGCGCCGGACACCGCCTTTGTCCTCCGCCTCGCCGACAGCAGCGGCCAGCTGCCGCTCGGCGGTCTGGGATTGCTGCCCGGGCCGGAAGCGGGCTGGTCCTGGGAGGCTTTGCGTCCGGTGCTCGGGCCTGTACTCGCCCGCTCGGACCTCTGCAAGGTCGGGCACGATCTCAAGTCTGTCGCCGTGCAGCTCGAGCCGGCGGCGCTTGCCCTCGCGCCCCCGTGGTTCGACACCATGGTGGCGGCCTATGTGCTCGAGCCGTCGCGGGCGGCGCCTGCTCTCGAAACCTTGGCGGCCCAACACCTGGACACCCACCTGGAGAGCACCGCCGGGTCGGCGTCGGCCCGCCTCGAACTGCTGCAGCGTCTCGGCCGCCGCGCCGTGGCCTTGCGGCGCCTGGTCGAACCACTCAGCGAACGTCTCACCGCCGAGCACCTGCTGCCCTTGTTCGAGACCGTCGAGATGCCCCTCGCCGCAGTGCTCCTCGACATGGAACGCTGCGGGGTGAAGGTGGACGAGAAGCGCCTGCGGGAACTGTCGCGGGAGCTGGAAGCGAAGAGCGAGGCGCTGGCGGAAGCGATCTACCGCGCTGCCGGGCGGCGCTTCAACCTGCACTCGCCCCGCCAGCTGGGGGAAGTTCTCTTCGACGACCTGAAGCTGCCGCACGGACGGCGGACCCGTACCGGCTGGAGCACCGACGGGGACGTCCTCGAACGCTTGGCAGAGGAGCACGAGCTGCCGCGCCAAGTGCTCGAGTTCCGCCAACTGACGAAGCTGCACTCCACCTACACCGAAGCGTTGCCGCGTCTGGTGCATCCCCGCACCGGACGCATCCATACCCGCTTCAACCAGACCGTGGCTTCCACCGGGCGGCTGTCGTCGTCGGATCCCAACCTGCAGAACATCCCTACCCGCAGCGAGTGGGGGCGGCGCATTCGCGCCGCTTTCGTCCCTGAAGCGCCCGACGGCAGGCTGCTGTCGGCGGACTATTCCCAGGTGGAGCTGCGCATCATGGCCCATCTCTCCCAGGACCGCGCTTTGCTGCAAGCCTTCCGCAGCGGCGGCGACGTGCACACCTTGACCGCGGCGCGCATCGCCGGCTGCGCGCCGGAAGCGGTGACGCCAGCGCAGCGCGCCGCGGCGAAGACGGTCAACTTCGGGGTCCTCTACGGCATGGGGGCGCGTGGTTTGTCGCAGCAGCTCGGCATCGAGGTCGAGGAAGCCCGGCGCTTCATCGACGAGTACTTCGCCAGCTATCCCGGCGTCCGCGCCTACACCCAGGAAATGGTGCAGCGCGCCCGCGCGCAGGGCCATGTGACCACGCTCCTCGGGCGCAAGCTGTCGCTCCCGGACTTGCAGAGCGCGCACCCGGGGCAACGGGCTTTCGCCGAGCGCGTGGCGGTCAACGCTCCCATCCAGGGCAGCGCCGCCGATCTGATCAAGACCGCCATGGTGCGGGTGCACCGGCGCCTGCAAGCCGGCGGCGGGCGCGCCCGCATGATCCTGCAAGTGCACGACGAGCTCCTCTTCGAAGTGCCGGAAGCGGAAGTGGAGTCGGTGGCCGCGCTGGCGCGCCACGAGATGGAGCATGCCTTGCCTCTTTCCGTGCCTCTGGTGGTAGAGATCGGCAGCGGCCGCAACTGGGCCGAGGCGCACTGATGCGGCGCTACGCCGTGGTCGGGGGCATTGGGGCGGGGAAGTCCACCGTCTGCCGCTTGCTGGCGCGGCACGGCGGCCGCGTCGTGGACGTGGACCGCCTGGGGCACCGCGCGCTGCGCCTGCCGCGGCTGCGCCAACAATTGTCGGCGCGCTTCGGCACTGCTATGTTGGGCCCCGGCGGCGAGGTGGATCGCCGGCGTCTGGGGCGGCGCGTCTTCCGCGACCCTTCCGCCCTGCGGGCCCTCAACGCTCTGGTCCATCCCGAGATCGGCAGGCTGCTGCGCCGGCGCCTGCAGAGCCTCGAACGGCGCGGCGTGCCTTACGTCCTCATCGACGCGGCACTCTTCTTGGAGCTGGATCTGGGCCTGCCCGTGGACGCCGTGGTCGCGGTCACCGCGCCGCGGGCAGTGCGTCGGCAGCGGCTGCTGCAACGGGGCTTGAGTGCAGCGGAGGTCGAGGCGCGCTTGCACAGCCAGCGGCGTCTCGGCGTCTGGACGCGCCGGGCCGACCTCCGCCTCGACAACCGCGGTTCGCGGGCGGATCTCGTGACCCAGGTGGAGGAGCTCTGGCGGCAGCTCGAACGGCGCCGCCGGCAACGTGGAGGACGGGGATGGAAAAGACTCTGAGTCCCGGCGAGCTGCGGCAGCGACTCGATCACCTCAAGGAGTTCCTTTGATCTGCCCCATCGCACCGCGGCGCTTGCCGAGCTCGAGCGCCGCATGGCGGCGGCGGATTTCTGGGAAACACCCCAAGCGGCGCGCGGCGTGCTCGCCGAGGCCAAGCAGCACAAGCTCTGGCTGGAGCCGGTGCAGCGGCTGCAGACGCGCCTGGCGGAGTTGCAGGAGCTAGAAGCTCTGGCGCGCGGCGAGAACGACGCCGCCACCCTGGAGGACGTGCGCGCCGAACTCGAGAGCCTGTCCGGCGAGCTGGAGGCGTTGGAATTCCGCCTCATGCTCGGCGGCGAGGACGACGCCAAGCCTGCATTCCTCTCCATCCATCCCGGTGCCGGTGGGCTCGAGTCGCAGGACTGGGCCGAGATGCTGCTCCGGATGTACACGCGCTTCTGCGAGCGCCACGGCTGGGAAAGCGAGCTCGTCGACCTGCAGGCGGGGGAAGGGGCGGGGATCAAGGACGCCACCTTGGAAGTGCGCGGCGAGTACGCCTACGGCTACTTGAAGGCCGAGAACGGCGTGCATCGGCTGGTGCGCATCTCGCCCTTCGACGCCAACCAGCGCCGGCACACCTCTTTCGCCTCGGTGTACGTCTATCCGGAGGTGGAGGAGGACGCGGAGGTGGAGATCCGCGACGCCGACTTGCGATTGGACACCTTCCGCGCCAGCGGCGCCGGCGGCCAGCACGTCAACAAGACGAACTCCGCGGTGCGTATCACCCACCTGCCGACAAAGATCGTGGTCAGCTGCCAGAGCGAGAGGTCGCAGCACCGCAACCGCGAGACGGCGATGAAGATCCTGCGCGCCCGGCTGTACCAGCACTACCAGGCCCTGGAAGCGGAGAAACGGGCCGAGCGCGAGCCGGAGAAGAAGCAGATCGAATTCGGCCACCAGATCCGCTCCTACGTTTTCCAACCCTATACGCTGGTGAAGGATCACCGCACCGGCATCGACACGAGCAACGTGCAGGCGGTCATGGACGGCGATCTGGATGCATTCGTCGAGGGCTACCTGAAGACGGCGAGCGAGGCCCGCAAAGACGTGCGACCGTCCTGAAGCGAAGAGGTGCCATGGGCCGGCCAGAACAGCTGCAGCAGGAGCGCTTGGAGAAGCTCGACGCCTGGCGGCGGCAAGGCCAGGAACCGTATCCCTATGCTTTCCCGCGCACGCACACCACCGAGCAGGTCCGCGCCCAGGAAGCAGCGCTCGCGGGAGGGGAGGTGGCCCTCGCCGGACGCCTGATGACGCTGCGCGGCCACGGCAAGACCGCCTTCGCTCACCTCCAGGATGGCGGCGGGCGCCTGCAGGTCTACGCCCGGCAGGACGATCTCGGAGAGCCGCGCTTCGCCCTTTGGAGCTTGCTCGAGGTGGGCGACTTCGTCGGCCTGCGGGGGGAAGTCTTCCGCACCCGCACCGGAGAGCTCACGGTGCGCGTCCAGGACTTCCAGCTCCTTGCCAAAGCGCTGCGACCGCTGCCGGACAAATGGCACGGCCTGGCGGACAAGGAAGTGCGCTACCGGCAACGCTACGTCGATCTCATCGTGAACGCCGAGGTGCGCTCCGTGTTCGAGAAGCGCTCCCGTGTGTTCACCGCGATGCGGCGTTTCCTCGAGGCTCGCGGCTGGCTGGAGGTGGAAACGCCGGTGCTGCAGCCCCTCTACGGCGGCGCCACCGCCCGCCCCTTCGCCACCCACCACAACGCCCTCGACATGCCGCTCTTCCTGCGCATCGCTCCGGAGCTCTACCTGAAGCGCCTCCTGGTCGGAGGCTTCGAGGGGGTCTTCGAGTTCGCCCGCAACTTCCGCAACGAAGGCATGGATCGCAGCCACAACCCGGAGTTCACCATGCTGGAGCTCTACGTGGCCTACTGGGACTACCAGGACATGCTGCGGTGCACCGAAGAGCTGCTGGCAAGCACCGCCCAGGCAGTGGCTGGGGGCACCCGACTTCCCTGGGGCGAAGCGAGCCTCGATTTCACCCCGCCCTTCGCCCGCCTGCCTTTCTTCACCGGCCTGGAGCAAGCGACGGGAAAGGATCTGCGCCAGGCAGAGAGCCCCACCTTGCAGGCGGAGGCGCGCCGCCACGGCCTCGAGGGGCGCGAGGGCGCCAGCAGGGGAGAGCTGTTGGAAGCGCTCTTCGGCGCCCTCGTCGAACCGGGCCTCGTGCAGCCCACTTTCGTCCTCGACCACCCGCAGGAGATCTCGCCGCTGGCGAAAGCGCATCGCCACCAAGCCGGACTGGTGGAGCGCTTCGAGCTCTTCGCTGCCGGCATGGAGCTGGCCAACGCTTTCTCCGAGCTCAACGATCCGCTGGAGCAACGGGCACGCTTCGAGGCGCAACGGCGCCTGCGCGCCGGCGGAGCGCTGGAAACCCAACCTCTCGACGAGGACTACCTCCGCGCCCTGGAATACGGCATGCCGCCGGCGGGCGGTCTCGGCGTCGGTATGGACCGCCTGGTCATGCTGCTCACCGACACCCACTCCATCCGCGATGTCCTCCTCTTCCCGGCCATGCGGCCCGAAGCCGCCGGCGAGGGCCCCGCCGGCGACGCCTAGGAAGGACAGCGTGCACTACTCCTGGAAGGTCGGGTTCCGCTACCTGCAGCCGCGGCGGCGGCATTTCCTCATCTCCGTCCTCACCTTGATCGCCACCACCGGGGTCATCTTCGCGGTGGCGGCGCCGCAGATCACCCTCTCGGTGATGAATGGCTTCGAGACCGAAGTGCGCCGGCGCGTGGTCAACACCAACTACCACGTCATCGTGCTGTCCCAGAAACCGTTCACCGACCACGCGGAGACCATGGAGCGCCTCAGCCGGCTGCCCGACGTGGTGGCCCAATCGCCTTTCGTACGTCGTGAAGCGGTGCTGGCTCTCGGCAGCGGCGCCCGGCTCACCCAGCGCTTGCACGGCTGCATCGTCCTCGGCATCGAGCCGGCGAAGGAAGCAGAGACCACCCGTGTGATGCAGACGATCAAGCCGGACTTCGTGGGCTTCGACACCACGCTCTTCGACGCCGTGGACGCCCGTCACTATCCGGGCATCGTCCTCGGCTTCGAGCTGGGCCGCGATCTCGGCGCCAGCCTGGGCGACGTGGTCACCCTCGGGGCGATGAAGGACATCCCGCCGGAACAGCGAGGCTTGGAGAAGCTGGACTTCAACCGCAGGGACTTCCGCGTCGTCGGCTTCCTCAACTCCGGCTTCTACGAGTTCGATTCCCAGATGGCCTACATCGACCTCACGGAGTCCCAGGACTTCTTCGGCTTCGAGGGCCGTGTCTACGGCATCGGCGTCCGGGTGCGCGACTACATGGAGGCCGACCGGGCGGCGGCGCGCCTCGACACGGAGTTCGGCATGCCGTACTACACCAACAACTGGATTTCCATGTTCCGCAACATCTTCACCTGGATGGAAACGGAACGGAAGCTCATGTTCCTCCTCTTCGTGCTCATCATCTCCATCGCCGTGATCACCGTGGTCGGCATGTTGACGATGATCGTGATGGAAAAGCGCAAGGCCATCGGCATCCTCAAGGGCATGGGGGCCACGCGAGCGGGGATCATGAGCATCTTCGTCATCCACGGCACCACCATCGGCGTCCTCGGCGCCGTGCTCGGCAGCGGCCTCGGCTGGCTCGGCTGCCAACTGGTGGACCGCATCGGCATCGCCCTGCCCGGGGACGTCTACATCATCGACAGCCTCCCCGTGGCCATGCGTCCCGACGATTTCCTCCTCGTCTCGCTGGCGGCGGTGCTCCTCTCCTTTGCCGCCACCCTCTATCCCAGCTGGGAGGCGGCCCGCCTGGACCCGATCGAGGCCATCCGCTATGAGTAGCCCCGGCTTGCGGACCCGCGCGAGCCCGGCGTAGATTCTCGTTGTGGAGGCAACCTGGCGTGACAGCGGTACTTAGGGCGTCGGATCTGAGCAAGACCTTCGGCCGCTTGCCGTCCCAGGTGGAGGTCCTCCGGGGCGCCTCGCTGGAGATCGAACGCGGCGAGCTGGTGGCGGTGGCGGGGAGCTCGGGGAGCGGCAAGAGCACGCTCCTGCACATCCTGGGCGGCCTCATGCACCCGGACGCCGGGCGCGTGGAGCTGGGTGGCGAGGATCTCTACGCCCTCGGCGACCGGCAGCGGGCGCACCGGCGCAGCCGGCGGGTGGGCTTCGTCTTCCAGATGCACCACCTGCTGCCCGAGTTCACCGCCCTGGAGAACGTGGTGCTGCCGGCCCTCATCGCCAAAGAGCGCGAAACCACGGCGCGCGCCCGGGCGTTGGAGCTCCTGGAAGCGATGGGCATCGCCGGGCGCGCCCGGCACAAGCCTGGGGAACTCTCGGGGGGCGAGCAGCAGCGTGTCGCCGTGGCCCGCGCCCTGGTGAACATGCCCGAGGTCGTCCTCGCCGACGAGCCCTCGGGCAATCTGGACCGGGACAGCAGCGAGGCCTTGCTGCGGCTCCTGGAGCAGCTATCGCGGGAACGCCACCAGGCCTTTCTGGTCGCCACCCACAGCCCGAGCTTGGCACGGCGGGCGCAACGCACCCTGGTGTTGAGCGAAGGCGTGCTGCGGCCCTTGCAGCAGTTGGAGACCGTCCTGTGAGCGACAAGGCACTGTGCGAACTGTGCGAGAAGAACCCCGCCTCGGTGCACTACACCGAGATTGCCGAGGCCCGGGTCGCCAAACTCTTCATCTGCAGGGGCTGCGCCGAAGAGCGCGGACTCCTCGAGGAAGGGCCGGACGTGGACCAGCTGCTCTCTTCTCTCGCCAAGCCGGAGAGCGAGAGCGCGCCGCCGGCGCCGGCCTTGCGCTGCAGCCGCTGCGGGCTCACCTTCGCCCAGTTCCAAGAGCGCGGCCGTCTCGGCTGTCCGAGCTGCTACGCCGGCTTCGGCGAATCGCTGCTCAAGTTGTTGCAAGAGATCCACCGGCAGACGCGGCACACCGGCCGCCGCCCCGGCGGCAGCGCTGTCGGCGGGGAGAAGCGCGAACGTCTGGGACATCTGCGCCGCGAGCTCGAGCTCGCCGTGCGCACCGAGGACTACGAACGCGCGGCGCGACTGCGGGACGACATCCGGGCCACCGAGAGCGGCGCGGTGCTCCCGGCGCCGGCGGCGCCCGCGGCAGGCCCGAGCGCTGCCCGCTCGGTGAGCGAGCTGGTGCGCCGCCCCAGCGTATGGCTGCGCGGCGAGGGTCCGGAACAGGAGATCGTCCTTTCCACCCGCATCCGCCTCGCCCGCAATCTGGCGGACCGCGTCTTCCCCCAAGGTGCCGGGCCGGAGGCACGGGCCGCGGCGCTGCGGGAAATCCTGGCCCGCACCGAAGCGCTCGGCCTGGAGAGCGGCGAGCTGCGCCTGGTGCTGGCGCCGCTGCAACCGGTGGAGCGCCGCATCCTGGGGGAGCGCCAGCTCTTGAGCCAGGAGGTGGTGGACGCGCCGGCGGAGCGCGGCGTCGTCATCGCCGGCGACGAGAGCGTCTCCTTCATCATCAACGAGGAAGACCATATGCGCCTCCAGGCGCTGTGCAGCGGCCTCGACCTGGAGCGCGCCCAAAGCGCGGCGACGCGGCTGGAGGCGTCCTTGGAGGAACGCCTGGAGTTCGCCTTCGACGACGGCCTCGGTTTCCTCACCGCCTGTCCCACCAACACCGGGACGGGCATGCGTGCCTCGGTGCTCCTGCACCTGCCGGGGTTGGTACTGGACAACCGCATGGAGGGCGAGCTGGCAGCGCTGCACCGTCTTGGCGTCACCGTGCGGGGTTATCACGGCGAGGGTTCGGCGGCGCTGGGGAATTTCTTCCAGGTCTCCAACGCTCTCACCCTGGGACTGCGGGAGGAGGAGATCCTGGAACGTCTCGAAGGTGTCACCCACGATCTCATCGTCAAGGAGAAGCAGAGTCAGGAAGCGCTCCTGTCCAGGGCACGGAGCTTGCTCGAAGACCGCATCTGGCGTTCCTACGGGATCTTGCGCCACGCGCGCAAGCTCAACGCGCAAGAGACCCTGCAGCACGCTTCCATGTTGCGTCTCGGTGCGAGCACAGGCATCCTGGATCTGTCGCGGCAGGTGCTGACGGAGATCCTGACCTTGGGACAGGAAGCGCACACGGAATTGCTCGCAGGCAGCGACGGTGACGCGGTGCAGCGCAGCATCTGGCGCGCCGCGGCCATTCGCAAGCGACTCGAGGGCTCGCAGAACTGACGGCGCCGGTGGTATAGTGACGCGGCTGCGCGGAGGCAGGCGATGAACGATCGATTCACCGAACGGGTCAAGAAGGTCCTGTTCCTGGCACGCGACGAGGCGGGCCGCCTGCAGCACGACTACATCGGCACCGAGCACTTCCTCCTCGGGATCGTCCGCGAGGGCGAGGGCATTGCCGCCAAGGTGCTGCAGAACCTGGGGCTCTCCTTCGAGCAGATCCAGCAGGCGATCGAGAAGATGGTGGCGCCGAGCGGCGGCACGCTGACCATCGGCGAGATCCCCTTCACGCCGCGGGCGAAGCGCGTCCTCGAGCTCTCCGTCGAGGAGGCCCGCCTGCTCGGGCACAACTACATCGGCACCGAGCACCTGCTGCTCGGCCTCATCCGCGAGGGCGAAGGTGTGGCCGCCCGGGTGCTCATCGAGCTGGGCGCCGACCGCAAGCGCGTGCGCGAGGAGACCCTGAAGCTGCTGGGCGGCATCGGCACCACCCAGCGCAGCAGCGCCAAGAAGGAAAAGCGCGAGACCCCGGCGCTCGATCAGTTCGGCCGCGACCTCACCACCCTGGCCGGGGAATCCAAGCTGGATCCGGTCATCGGGCGGGAGAAGGAGATCGAGCGGGTCATCCAGGTGCTCTCCCGGCGCAAGAAAAACAACCCCGCCCTCATCGGCGAGCCCGGCGTAGGCAAGACCGCCATCGTCGAGGGCCTGGCGCAACGCATCGTCGGCGGCCAGGTGCCGGAGGTCCTCAAGGACCGCAAACTGGTGACGCTGGATCTGGCATCCGTCGTCGCTGGAACGAAATACCGCGGCCAGTTCGAGGAACGACTGAAGGCGGTGATGAACGAGATCCGGGAGTCCGAGGACGTCATCATCTTCATCGACGAGTTGCACACGATCGTCGGCGCCGGCGGGGCCGAGGGCGCCATCGACGCCTCCAACATGCTGAAGCCGGCGCTGGCCCGGGGCGAGTTGCAGTGCATCGGGGCGACGACGCTGGACGAGTACCGCAAGTACATCGAGAAGGATGGCGCCCTGGAGCGGCGCTTCCAGCCCATCTTCGTCAACCCGCCGACGGAAGAGGAGACGATCAAGATCATTTTCGGGCTGCGGGACAAGTACGAGGCCCACCATCGCGCCAAGATCACCGACGCTGCTGTGGTCGCCGCCGTGAGCCTGTCGCAGCGCTACATCAACGACCGTTTCCTGCCCGACAAAGCCATCGATGTCATCGACGAGGCCGGATCGCGGGCGCGCTTGTCGATCAGCAGCGTGCCCACCGGGGTGCGCGAGCTGGAGCAGCGCATCGAACAGGTGTCGAAGGAGAAGGAGTCCTGCATCCAGGCGCAGGAGTTCGAGAAGGCGGCGAGCTACCGCGACCGGGAAAAGGAGCTGCGCGAGCGGCTGCGGCAGATCCAGGACGAGTGGAAGGAGAAGCGCAAGGAGCAGGAGGCGATCGTCGACGAGAGGGACATCGCCACCGTGGTCGGCGAGATGACCGGCATCCCCATCGCCAGCGTCGCCGAGGGCGAAACGGAGAAGCTCCTGCGCATGGAGGACGAGTTGCGCAAGCGCATCATCGGCCAGGAGGACGCGGTGCACGCCGTCTCCCGCGCCGTGCGCCGCAACCGCGCCGGCCTGCGCAACCCGCGGCGCCCCATCGGTTCCTTCATCTTCCTCGGCCCCACCGGGGTGGGGAAGACGGAGATGGCCAAGGTGCTGGCACGCTTCCTCTTCGACGACGAGGATGCGATGATCCGGGTGGACATGTCGGAGTACATGGAGAAGTTCGCGGTGAGCCGCCTCATCGGCGCGCCCCCGGGGTACGTGGGTTACGACGAGGGCGGCCAGCTCACCGAGAAGGTGCGCCGCAAGCCCTATTCCGTGGTGCTCCTCGACGAGATCGAGAAGGCCCACCCGGACGTCTACAACATCCTGCTCCAGGTGATCGAGGACGGGCAGCTCACCGACAGCTTCGGGCGCCGGGTGGACTTCAAGAACACCGTCCTCATCATGACCTCCAACGTGGGGGCGCGGCAGCTCAAGGCGGGCGGCGGCCTCGGCTTCGGCAAGGAGGAAGGCGAAGCCTTCAGCGACATGAGCGGCAAGATGAAGGACGAGATGCGAAAGATCTTCAACCCCGAGTTCCTGAACCGCATCGACGAGACCATCATCTTCAAGCCCCTCGGCCGGCCGGAGATGCAGCAGATCCTCCAGATCATGCGCACCGACCTCGAACGGCGGCTGAGCGACCTGGACATCCATTTCGAGTTCACCCAGGCAGCGGAGGAGTTCCTCATCTCCCAGGGCTTCGACACCAACCTGGGGGCGCGGCCCTTGCGGCGCGCCCTGCAGTCCTACCTCGAGGACCCGCTCTCGGAGCGCATGCTCCGCGGCGAGCTCGCCCGGGGCGGCAAGGTGCGGATCGATGCCGGGGACAACAAGCTGCTCTTCGAGGTAGAAGGTACGGGCGTCACCCCTTAGGGGGCGCCAGGACGCGACACAGGGCCCGTGGCACCCTCCCTAGGGGGGGGCCTGGGCCCTTTTTGCTTCTGTCCTTCCGACCGCCTCCTGGTTACCTTGGGGGGCGGACAGCGGCCCCCGGGGTCTCTGGAGAGAGGTCGATGCGAGAGCGCAAGTTCCTGGAAAAGAATGGCTTGCTGCATCGCTGCGGGCTCGCGGCGGGAGCTCTGGTGCTCTGCGCCGGCGCCGCCGCGTCGCAACCGGCCCGCCCCGATTCGGTGCCTGCCTCGCCGGCGCCGCCACCCTCGGCGCCGACGCAAGCCCCGACGCCGCTGCCTCCGGCTGCGGAGCCAGCGCCTTCCAACCTGCTCCGGCCCTCGGTGCCGTCGGTGTCGGGCGTGCCGCCGGTGCTCCGGGTCGAGGTGGAAGGCAACGTCAAGGTGCCGAAGGAAACGGTGCTGCAATGGTTCGCTGTCCGCCCCGGGGATCCCTTCGATCCGCGGCGTTTGGCCCGGGCGGTGGAGGAGCTCACCAAGAAGGGTCGCTTCGCCGACGTGCGGGTGGAAGGGGAAGAGGCGGAAGGCGGCGTGATCCTCTACGTCACGGTGCAGGAGTTCCCGCGGCTCTCCCAGGTGCGCTTCGAAGGTCTCGACGCTCTCAAGGAATCCGATCTGCGGGCGGCGGTGAGCCTCAGTGCCGGCAGCTTCGTCGCGCCCTGGCAGCGCCAGCGCGACCGCGACAAGATCCTGGAAACCTACCGGGACAAGGGCTACCAGAGCGCTGGGGTGCGCGACACGCTCCTCGCCGCCGAGGGCGGCGACTGGTCCCTGGTCTGGCAGGTGCAGGAAGGGCAAAAGGCCTCGATTCGCCAGATCGTCTTCGCGGGCAACGAACGGGTTCCGGCCGAGAAGCTGCGCAAGCAGATGCAGACGAGCACGAACGGCCTGTGGAGCGGCGGCGACCTCAAGCCCGAGGCGCTAAAGCAGGACTTCGACAAGATCGCCGCCTACTACCACTCCCTCGGCTATCTGGACGGCCGCGTTCTCAGCCACGACACCGAGCTCGCCGCCAACGGCAAGGACCTGACGCTGCGCATCCGCATCGAGGAGGGCAAGCAGTACCGGGTCGGCAAAGTGGAGTGGAAGGGGAACACGGTGTTCGCCGACAACGAGATCCACCGCGTAGTGCGCTTGTTCCCCGGCGCTCCCTTCGACCAGAGCGCCTTCGAGGCCACCACCCAGGCCCTCTTCGGCCTCTACCAGGACCGGGGATACTTCTACTTCACCGCGGCGCCGCGGAAGGACATCCAGGGCGACCTGGTGAACGTGACCTACGACATCTCCGAAGGGCAGCAAGCGCGGCTGCACCACATCCGGGTCCTCGGCAACACCAAGACCCAGGACAAGGTGGTGCTGCGCGAGTTCAGCCTGGTGCCCGGGGAGACCTTCGACCGCTCCCTGTTGCAGCGTTCCATGCGCGATGTCTTCCAACTCGGCTTCTTCGAAGACATCAACATCCCGCCCGAGGGTCTGCGGCCCCGGGAGGACGGCAGCGTCGACCTGGAAGTCAAAGTGGTGGAGAAGCAGACCGGGCAGCTCGGGGCCGGCGCCGGCTACAGCGCCGTCAACGCCCTCACCGGCTTTTTCGAGATGGCGGAGACCAACCTCTTCGGCACCGGCAAGCGCGTTTCCTTTCGCTGGGAGTTCAGCCGCGTGCGCAACGACATCAACTTCAGCTACACCCAGCCGTGGCTGTTCGACAGCCCCATGACCTTGACGGTGGACCTCTTCAACAGCGCCGGGCGCACGCGGGTGAACAGCTTCTACCGCACCCAACGCACCGGCGGCGCCTTGCGCCTCGGCCGCCGGCTCGACCTGCTGGACTTCACCACCGTCTCCTGGCGCTACCGGGCGGAAAACGTCACCTTCACCGACATCGATCCGGCGGTGGACCTGCGGACGCGGCTTTCGCTGCAGGACGGCCGCCGCCGCAGCACGGGGCTCACGCTCCGGCGGAACTCCACCGACAGCCCGTTCTTCCCGACCCGCGGTTCCGAGGCCGAATGGAACGGCGACCTCTTCGGCACCTTCCTGGGCGGCGACGTCAGCTTCCTGCACAACGAGGTGGAGCTGGCCTGGTACCAGCGTCTGGGTTTGTCCAAGTTCACCTTGGCGCTGCGCAGCCGGATCGGCGTGCTCACGGGACTCGAGAACAAGGCCGTGCCCAACGACGAGCTCTTCCGCCCCGGCGGCGTCTTCATCTACCCCGTGCGCGGTTACGACGAGTTCGAGATCTACCCGCTGGGGAACGAGCCCTTCGTCGGCGGTCAGGCGCTGGTGCTGTGGTCCAGCGAGTTGCGCTATCCCTTCAGTCCCCGCGTCCACGGCGCTCTCTTCTTCGACGCCGGTAACACCTGGAACAGCATGGCCGAGGCGGATTTCTCCGACCTGCGCAAGGGCGCCGGTGCCGGCATCCGGGTGGAGGTGCCCATGATCGGTTTGCTCGGTCTCGATTACGCCTACGGCTTCGATCGCGTCACTACCAGCGGACGCCGGGTGCCGAGCTGGAATTTCCACTTCCGCTTCGGCAACTTCTTCTGAGCGGTTCCAGGAGGATTCCGGGCGCACGGTGGGGAAGCCTCGATCGCCCTGGCGCGCCGGGGCGTGTTCCGAGCCGGCAGGCGTACTGCCGGCGCAGTACAGGACGAAAACCCTTCGCAAAGGTGGGGAGTTGCGGCCGATGAAACGATTCTTGCCAACCTGGTGCATTTCTGCGACCATGCTCACCCTGGTTGCGGCGGCCGTGGCCCGACCGCTAGCGGCCCAGGAGATCAAGCTGGGCTACATCGACGCCGAAAAGGTGCTCCAAGCCTTCAGTGGCTACAAGGACGCCGAGGCGCAGTTCGCCAAGCAACGGGAAGCGTGGAACCAGACAGTGGACACGCGCTCCCGCGAGCTCAAAGCCATGGAGGAAGACTTCAAGGCCCAGGAGCTCATGCTGAGCGACGCCAAGAAGCGCGAGAAGCTGAGCGAGCTCGAGAAACGCAGCAAGGATCTCGAGGCGTACTACCAGCAGATCTTCGGGCCGAGCGGCGAGGCCGCACGCAAGAGGGAAGAGTTGCTCCGCCCCATCCTCGATCGGGTGAATGTCATCGTCCGCGAGTTGGGGGAGCAAGAGAAGTACACGATGATCTTCGACAGCGCCAGCCTGGGGATCGCTTATGCGTCTCCCAGCGTCGACCTGACCGACAAGATCATCGAGCGCCTCAACGCCGCCAAGTAAGGCGTGGGGCGCCGAACGCGGGCCACCCGCCATCCCGAAGGTCAACCCATGAGCGCGAACAAGTTCGTTGCGCTGGCGCGCCCTGCGCCGGCGTTGTCAGTACGCCTGCGCCTCTCCGAGGTGGCGGCCCTCGTCCACGGGCAGCTGGTCGGGGACGAGGATCCGTGGATCACCGGCCTGGCCGGCATCCATGACGCCGTCGAAGGGGATCTCACTTTCCTGGCGCAACGGCGGTATCGCGCGGCGCTGAAGCACAGCCGCGCCGCGGCGGTCCTGGTGACGCCGCAGGAGAGCGTCGACCGCCCGGCGGTGCGGGTCGGGGACCCGGCGCTGGCCTTCAGCCTGGTCTTGCGGCGCTTCAGCGAGGCGACGGCGCTCTCCATCCCCCGCGGCATCCATCCCACCGCCGTCATCGACCCGAGCGTGCGCTTGGGTGACGAGGTGGCCATCGGCGCCCACGTGGTCCTGGAAAGCGGCGTCGAGATCGGCGACCGCGCCACCTTGCTCCCCGGCACGGTGCTGCGCCGCGACTCCCGCCTCGGCGCCGATTGCTTCATCCATCCGAATGTCACCATCTACCCCTCCACCCGCATCGGCGATCGCGTCATCGTGCAGGCCGGTGCGGTGATCGGCAGCGATGGTTTCGGCTACGTGCGCGAGCACGACACTCTGCACAAGGTTCCGCACCTGGGGCACGTGGTCATCGAGGACGACGTCGAGATCGGGGCGAACGCCTGCATCGACCGCGCCACCACCGGGACCACGACGATCGGCCGCGGCACCAAGATCGACAACCTGGTACAGATCGCCCACAACGTGAAGATCGGCCGCACCAGCGTCCTCTGCGCCCAAGTGGGGATCTCCGGCAGCACGGAGATCGGCGCCGGGGTGAAGCTTGCCGGCCAGGCCGGCGTGGTGGGGCACATCCACATCGGCGACGGCGCGGTCATCGGCGCCCAGAGCGGCGTCATCGGCTCGGTGCCGGCGGCGACCACGGTCTCCGGGTACCCGGCGAGACCGCACCTGAAGGAATTGCGCCAGCGCGCCGTCATGGCCCGTCTCCCCGAGCTGCTCGACACCATCCGCG
>Ga0075418_10001018_pt1 | contig 30972 bp, 12 predicted proteins | sample SoiMetdeltSBSDD2_FD_81776 | JGI IMG/M metagenome (GOLD analysis project Ga0075418, IMG submission 81776) | Bulk soil microbial communities from a Populus tree surrounding site in Tennessee, USA - Soil MetaG P. deltoides SBSDD2 | ecosystem: Environmental > Terrestrial > Soil > Tree plantation... | reverse complement strand
GGACAATGGGTAGCAGTTCACGGCTGCGGTGGTGTGGGGTTGTCGGCGATTATGATTGCAAACGCCATCGGCGCCAACGTCGTAGCTATTGATATCTCCGAAGAAGCGCTCCGGTTCGCCAGTGCTTTAGGCGCGGTTGCAATCGTGAATAGTCGGCGCGTCGCCAACGTCGCCGAAGCCGTCATCGAGGTCACGAACGGAGGCGCTCACGTATCCCTGGATGCCCTCGGACATACCACTACTTGTTTCGATTCCATCAGCAATCTGCGCAAGCACGGCAAGCACATCCAGGTCGGGCTGATGCTGGCGGAGCAGAGTACTCCTGCCATTCCGATGAGCAAAGTTATCGCAAACGAATTGGAAATACTCGGCAGCCACGGCATGCAGGCACATCGTTACGATTCTTTATTCGCGATGATCGAAGCTGGAAAACTATCGCCCGAAAGGCTGATCGCCAGGACAATCACCTTGGAACAGTCGATTGATGCGTTAGTGAATATGGACAAGTTCGAGGTCGCAGGCGTGACCGTAGTGACAGAATTCTGAAGAACAAATCAATTTCGCATCGAGCCTTTTGAAATATAGAGACCAGGGACGACACTATAAGCGAGCCGCCACCAAATTCTGTTGCAGCTAGCGTAACTTCATCTTGTCTGCGTGTTCGAGTCAGGCACCACTAACGAGCAGGCTCGAATAGCTCGATCGGGTTCCCGTCGGGGTCCTCCAGTTGAATCTGTTTTCCCCCTGGTCCCTCTTCCATCTGGTTTCGAAATCTAAGACCAGCTTTCTTCAACGCCTCGACTCTCACCGCCAGTTCTGTGACCTCAAGCATAACTCGGTTGGATCCACCGGGCTCCTGTCGATTGCCGTCGGGCAGATCTCTGGAACCTGAAGCACCTGGGCCGCTCAGTACTAGTTTGAGATTGCCGACTGAGACTTGCGCGAACGCGGGCAAGGCCTGCCGATCGAGCCTGAAACCAAGTTGCTGGGTATAGAACTGGATGGACCGACTCACGTCCTTAACTTGATATCGGACACCCCATAAACCCACGATGAAGTTCTGTGTTTCAAGAGAACTACCGTGAGACGTACCGCTCTTTTCTGTAGCTGTCTGGTTCATAAGCCTCCTATGACTATCACATATAAACAGATTAGACCCGCTTGCCAATAAGCATTCCGGTCTTTGCTTCCGGCGCTCGTTTATCTGAGATCATCATCCGGCAGGAAACCGCCCGGTTCAGCTTTGTGCGGAATCGACCATCCGAAATACACTTCGACCTCGACGACTTGGCCGTTATTCAGCGTAAGGATCTCGGTATTGCGGAAGCTCTTACCGTTGGTACTGTGACCTTCATAAGTGACGAAGACCCTATTGCCGTCAGGAACAAGGTTGATGTAGTCGAAGCCTTTGATCCGGTCGCTGATCGGCCAGCAACGTGCAAAATAGGTCTCGCGGTCGATTCGGTTGTCGAGCGGACTCGTAAAGTGGAAGTCATCGGCGATCAGTCTCTCGATTGCCGCCCGATCTTTCGCGACATAAGCTTCATATGCTGCGCGTGCGATAGCAACCGCATCATTGGTCGTGCTCATTTGTTCTTTCGCCATCTTAATTTCCTCCGTGGTTATACCGCCCCACTCTGCCAGGAGCGGTGGACCTGCTGAGTTCTTGTTGCTCGTTACTGTCGCCCTCAAATACGGGTGTCTGTTTGATTCTCGTGCACACTCTCCTCTAACTTGACCTCTTGTTGCGGGTGTAGACATGAACGCGCAAGTAGAGTGCCAATCACGCGCTTATCCCAAATCCAACGAACTGCGAGACTGTGCGAAAAACGAGTGGGCGCTTTCAGGAATACTTCTGATCCAAGTAAGAAGGATGAAGGGTGCGCGCCGTCTCTCGGCGTCTCTGCAATCAAGCGGCCTGGATTCCACCCAGAGTTGCTGACGGACGAGTGGGTTGATCAATTGAAAAAAGGGGCAGATTAAAACGACTCAGAACGACAGTCTTAAGGCGATCTGGATTTGTCTCGATGATGTCGTAGTGGAACGGATCCGACCCAGCGAAGCCAGTGGCGCCTCGCTCGTTGGTGGAACCGGATCGTTTACGTTCTGCGGAGAGCCTGCAAAGGCTTGCAATCCGGGAATTCCAAAGTTGGTCCGGTTGAACAGATTAAATACCTCGATCCGAAGCTGTAGTCTGCTGCCTTCACCGACCCAGGCCAAGCGCGTGTTCTTAACGGCAGACAAATCGAAGGTTCGCAGATTTGGCCCGATCAGAGCGCCGCGGCCCAGATTCCCCAGAGTGCCAGACGCCGGAAGGATGAATGCGGTGGGATCGAAGTATTGATTCGGGTCACCCTTGACCGCGTCGTCGTGGGTTCGACCTGGCACCATGCTCGGCCGGTCGGGTCCCAACCCCGGCCCGCTCGAAGGTGACCATTTGGACTGTGAGCGGTTGCCTTGCAAAAATAACGTCAGAGGATTGCCGCTTCGCATTTGCGAAATGCCAATCAGCTGCCAGCCATCGAGCAACGTTGACGCGGTCCCCGTTAGTCTCTTTGCAAAAGGCACCTCCCAGTTGAAATTGACGATCCAGTTGTGCTTTGAATGAAAGTCAGCGAGGCCCTTGTTGTAATTCGACCCTGGTGGCTCGGGCATTGCCGACGTTGTGCCGTTAGTAGCGTCCGAGAAGAAAGTGGAAGCCTGAGTGTTGTCGATATTCCGGGACAAAGTATACGAAGATTGAAATTCGAACCCGTGACTCCATCTTTTGCGAACCTCAAAGATCATTGCATTGTACCAGGAGTCTCCGTCGCTCTTTTTCAGCTCGATCGTTCCGAAAGCGGTGTTCGGCCGTGGAGCGTTAGCCGGATAGAAGTAGCTCCCGTCCGCGAGTCTTCGCGGGACCGGTATGTTGACGTCGGCGTTCCTCAAAAGATGAACGCCCCGCGACCCTGCATAACCGATTGTCACTAGAGTATCCCACCACAGCTCCCGTTGAAGGTTGAGATTGTATACGTGTATGTTCGGATTCTTCAGGTTCCACTCGACCGGCCGTATTGTGTTGCCGATCCCGCGCTCGAACTGCGGGACAGGAAAACTCAGAGGCAGTGTCGGGCTGCTATTAATTATGATTCGAGGGGTCGCCGGCGGATTGGTTACCGTTACAATTAGATTCTGCTGGTTGTTGGTATTGAAATAGCTGCCGTATCCAGCTCGTAACGACATCGTCCCATCGCCGAAAATGTCCCATGCAATCCCAAGCCGCGGCGAAATGTTTTGGTAGGTCGGATTCTTATATAGCTGGCCGACTGTTGGCGCCGAGTCCGTCATGTTGATCAACGCCGAATCCCGGCCATATATATCGACGGGTTGTGTGGCGAATTCATAGCGGACGCCTGCAGTCGCGTTTAATCGGGAGTTTATTCTGAAGTTGTCCTGAACATAGAACCCGAACAGAGTAAATCGCCAGTAGCGATCGAGGGCTCCCTCCGGCGTCAATCCCTGGAACCGCGAAGGACGATTCTCGACGAACGCCCGCAGGTTCGGGAACGTGAAGATACCAAGGCCAAAGGTAGGGTTGTACATATTGTCCTGGTAATGTTCGACCAATTCACCGAACTTGACGAGATGACGCCCTCGCGCGTGAGCCAGGCTGTGCTCGAAGCCAAACAGGTTCTGTGTCAATGTCACGTTGACCGACGTCTGCGGGCCAAATCGCGGAATACCGCCAATATCGATGTTGCCGATCTTGTCTCTTCCGGGTACGAATGGTTGAAGTGGTGTAGAGGTGTTCGACTCAACATCCTGACGGATTTGTGTCCTGGCAAAGCTTGCGCGAATAGTGTTGAAGGTACGTGGCGAAGAGGTGTGCCGGTCCTCGAGGGTCAGAAATTGATTACGCGAGATGAAGGAACGAGGGAATTGGGGAAAGTCGGTTGGAAGCCTCTGGGCTGCGTCATCGAACGTATAGCGAACAAAGAGCTGATTATCGGCACTTAGATTTCGGTCGACTCGCGCTTGCAGGAAATCCTGGTCGATTTGCTGGCTAAAACCAAAGCTGTAGGCGGCCAGTCCCTGACCAATTGCAGGGCCGTTTGCGCGGGGAAACTCATTGAGGTACGGCCGTACCGCCTCGTTCACCGTGACTGGGATCGTCTGACCGGGGCGAGCAGGATCCGGAAGCACTCCCTGACGCGCATCGTCGTCAGGCACGATGGTTGGGATCGTACGACCGAGACGCTCCCTCAGCGCTTCATATCCGAAGAAGTAGAACGTGCTGTCGCGTTTTATTGGACCGCCTGCGCTGCCGCCAAACTGATTCCGCTTAAACTCCGGCTTAGTGCTGCCATCGAAGAAATTTCTGGCATCGAGGTTATCGTTCCGGTGAAACTCGTATAAGCTGCCGTGAAGCTCGTTAGCTCCAGACTTACTGATTGCGTTGATTTGACCTCCGGAGTTGCGACCAAACTCGGCACTGTAGGAATTCGACTCCACTCTAAACTCGCGAATGGTTTCAACTCCGAGCGCGGTGCTGGCTGCACTGCCCGCGGGCCCGTTGGTAAAGTCATTCTGGAGAGTGCCATCGAGCAGATACACATTCGACCTGGGATCCTGTCCGTTTATGCTCATTCCCAGCCCGTGCGCGACTACCGAGCCTCCGTCGCGATGCCGGAACGGGATAACTCCGGGTTGAAGCAGGGCGAGATCGGTATAGTGTCTGCCGTTCAACGGCAAGTCCGTGATCGAACGCTCATTCACTAGATAGCTCAATTCCGCCGAATGGGTGTTGACCAGCGTCTCATTACCCAGGACAGCTTGCGTTACCTCAAGCGTCCCAACTTCCAGAATGAGATTGACTACAGTCGTCTCGCCCACCGTCAACAGCACGCCCTTTTTGTCAATGGGCCGAAAACCGGAACACTTGGCGTGTACGTCGTAGGCTCCAACACGCATCTCAGGAAAAAGGAAGGAGCCGTCATCGCGACTCGTGGTTGTACGGCTAACATTAGTCTCTGTGTGTTGGGCCGTTATCGTGACTTCAGACACGACGGCTCCGGAGGTGTCATGAATCGTTCCCGTCAGTACCGCGGTTGTTTGGGCTCGTGCACCTGAGATACAGCAACTCACAAATACGGTTGCAAGGAGCGTGTAGCGGATGTAATGGGTATGCAAAAACATCCCTCTCAAATTTCAATATCTACGGCCCATACTCAAACATTAAGAATCTGAACTCCTGGCCGATGCTATAGACCCCTGGTACTCCGGAAAGCTTAACTGCATCGCGGGCACCCAGCTCTGGCCCAGCACAAGCAGCGCGGTTGAAAGAGCTTCGCAATCCGAAGGCGACGGTCCGGTAACCGCCGCAGCCAGTCCGCCCTTTGCAGGGGCCCCTGTGCGTGGGTCGAGAACATGGCCGTACATACAACCATCTACATTGAACCACTTGCCGTGCGCGGCGGAAACCGAAAGCCCCGTATTGTCGAGCTCAACCGTCGATTCTTCGCCATCATCGAAAGGAGCGCGCAGACTTATCCTCCACCCCGCTCCCAGAGGGGGTGCGCCTAATGCAAAGATGGAGCTCGTCCCTCCGTGCAGCAGCGCGCTCTTTACCCCGTTGTCCTTGAGAATGTCGATAGCGCGCTCGATGGCATAGCCCTTTCCATACCCGCCCAAATCAAGCTCAACGCCAGGCTGCTTGAAGCGAACCGTGAAACTTTCTTCACATAATTCGACGTTCTTCATCCCCACTGCATTCCGGACTCTGGCAAGCTCGGATGGCTGCGCGACTCGCGGGCTCCCTCCAGCAAATCCCCACAGGCGCATCAAGGGACCAACAGTAACATCGAAAGCCCCGCAAGTTATCCTGGTCAAGTGCGCGCAACGCGAGAGCAGATGAAACAACCTCGGCTCGATTCTCACCGGCGCCCTGGCTGCACGCGAATTAATCCAGGAAACCTCACTATCTGATCGGTAAAAACTCAACTGGCTTTCCAGCCTCTCAATCTCCTGAAGTGCTTGCTCTCCCGCAGCCCTGAGCCGCACCGGTTCATCGCCGTAGAGCACAAGCTCGAACCGGGTCGCCATGGCGTGCAGCGAAAGGGTGATTATCGATGCTGCCTCCAACATTTCACCTGATGAAATAAGAGGGCAGCTCGCGTGCCCTCGACCTGATTACGCTGAATGCCGACAAGAGAGGCGCAGCCCTCTATGAGTTATGAGCTTGCTTTGAGTTTGACAGGATCAAAGTGCATCGTCTTACCTGTGCGATAAGACTGCTCCGCGAGCGAGACTATCGTCTGTACTCTTATTCCAAGCTCTATGTCGCAGTTCGCCGGAACGTTCTTTCGGAGCGAATCGATGAAATTCTTCTGGTGCTTTGCGTGCGTCTCCCCGGAGTCCGGCGGTGTTTCATCTTTGCCTTCGATCTCTTCGGCGAACGGGCGCTCGGGCTGAATCTCCACTTTGAGCCCTCCCAGCAACATGTTCGCCTTCTGTCCTCGAATAACGTCTTCGATGCCTCGCTCGTTGACAGTCGAGCCGGCAAGAAAGATCTGTACCCCGCAAGGGAAGCCGGCCATCATCATTGTCGTGTCAGCAACATCTCTCGGCTCGCCGTGACCCTTGTCCGTGTCGCACAATGTGCCTCCGACGCATGAGACCGTTCGCGGAAACTCCATTACTCCCATTGCAAGCATTAGCGGGTGCAGGCGGTGCGGCCATAGGTCGCCAATGATGCCATTGCCGTAATCCCAGTATTTGCGCCACCGGAAATAACGTTCGGCGCTGAAGGGTCTCTTCTTCGCGCTCCCGAGCCACATCTTCCAATCTATCGTCTGTTCGTTGGCCTCCGGATCAATGTCATAGTTCCACTCGCCTTTCACATTGTTTCGACAATAAGATCCCTGCGCCCAAAGAACGCGTCCGAGCCGATTCGCAGAGATGATTTCCTTCGCCCGGTGCCATTTCGGATCGCTGCAACCGTGCGAGCCGACCTGCACTGAGCGACCCGTGCGTTTTGCCGCCTTGTATAGATCGAAGGCCTCGTCGAGTTTATGAGTCATAGGCTTTTCGATGTAGACGTGCTTGCCGGAGTCCATTGCGTCGATTGCTATCGGCGCATGCCAGTGATCGGGCGTCGCTATTACCACTACATCAAGATCCTTGTTTTCGAGGAGCCTTCGATAGTCCTTGAACACCATGGTGTCGCTGATCTTTGCTACTTCCTGGGCCTTGCGCCTGCGCTTCTCGAAAACGTCGCACACCGCGACAACTGAAATGTTTTCCTTCTCTTCAAAGTCTTTCAATATTTTCAGATGGCCGCTGCCCATGCCGCCGACGCCGACTATTGCATAATTGATACGGTCGTTTGCGCCGATTATTTTTCCAGATCGGGGCACTGAAGCAACGGCGGAGTTCCCGCCGTCGACGAGCGCGGCCGCCGCCAATGCGGCTGTGGTCACTCCAGTTGTCTTGATGAAATCACGGCGAGACAATTCGTATTTGCTGCTGGGGTTTTTCATGATTACTCTCTCCTCATTACTTAAGTTCGAACGATGATTTGTCGAAGAGTATCCTCGATCCTGCGATAATCGCCTCATTGGCTTTGATCGCGGCGACCGTGGCCTGGTAGCCTTCGAGCGGACCGCAGACGACTCTTGAATCGCCGCGAACGGAGCGCACAAAACCATCGAGCGCGAGAGTCAGCGCGTCCTGCGTTGGAGAAAGAGCTTCCTTACCCGGTTCCTTGCCTGCTTCCAGAATCTTGGTTGCGTCGGCCACCATTGCGATACCAGTCTCGTTGTGGATCTGCTCTTTTCGCGCGTAGACTTCCCATCCAAGAAGCGGGGAATCCGCCTCTTTGATCATCCAGCCCGTCTTTTCGCGCATCATTAGACTGCTGTTGCTTCCTTGAAAGAGCGTGAATGAATCGCTGAAGGAACTGGCGAGCGTCGATGAGTAGATCATGCGAACGTTGTTCGGGAATTCAATAATGCTCTGCAGAGTGTCCGGCACATCGCGGCCGTCCTTCCAGTTTACTATTGCTCCCATGCCACTGGCCGATATTGGCAGTGACTTCAGAAACCAGATTGCGAGATCGAAGTGGTGAACGCCAATTTCACCGATCAGCCCGGCGGAAGTTTTGCTCGAAAGTCGCCAGTTCAAGTCGCTTTCACGTTCAGGAGTTGGGGCCATTCTCCGCCAGCTTTGCTTCTTGTTCCATTGAGCGGTGACTTGCAAGGGGGTTCCAAGCGCACCCGACTTAACAAACTTCGAAATGTGATTGTAGAGGGCGTTTGAGCGGCCTTGCAGTCCTGCTTGAAACCTGAGCTTTGGAGATTGCTGAGCTGCGACCGCAATCGCTCTTGCGTCGTCTACGGTCGTAGCAAGCGGGGCCTCGCAATAGACGTGCTTTCCCGCCTGTAAGCATGCGAGTGCGATTTCTTTATGCTGGTGCGATGGCGTAGAGATGACGACCGCCTCAACATCAGACGACCCCAGTAGTTTGCGGTAATCGGCAATGAGACTTGCCTTGGGGGCGATCTCGTGAGCTCGATTCAGCGCCGGCTCATACGAGTCGCATATCGCCACCACCTGCGCGGATGGCAATCGGGAGAGCGATGACAATATCTCTTTGCCCTGCTGACCAATACCGATGACAGCAAGTTGCACCGCAGGAGAAACCGGTGCTGTTTCTTCAGACAGCGCCCCCTCTGCCAGCTCTTCCTGGGTGAATACCACCAGCAACGAAGCGGCTGCAGTTTTCAGGAAATCACGCCTGCTTGTTTCGTCACCCATAGTAAAAAAGTATAAGTAATTTTGGAGGCTATCTAAGTGACGCGGGTCACGTGTAGTAGTGACACCCATCATATCCTCTTTCATCTCCTGGTCTTATATTTGTCGTGAAGGGCCGACGCTCAGCCAGGTTGAGAAAGGGAGTTATCGCTATGGCCAGCGTCTCCAGACCAGGCATTATCCGTTGGGTTGCGCGCATTTGGAGTCTCGCGAGCATTGCGTTCGTCCTGGCCTTTCTTATTGGTGAGGGATTAAGCGACGGATCTCGCGGGCCCACCGTCGCGGAAGCGGTTGGCCTGGCTTTGTTTCCACTCGGTGTTGGCGTTGGATTAGTCATTGCCTGGCGCCGGGAAATACTCGGTGGCGCCCTTGCGATCGGCTCCCTTATCGCCTTCTACCTCTGGCTTCTGATCATCGACGGCAAATTTCCGCGAGGCCCTTTCTTTTTTCTGGTCGCGGCGCCCGGGATTCTGTTTATGATCAACTGGTTCCTGTCACGCGGCCATTCACATACCGTCAGCTAGCCGGTAGCTCTCCAGAAGGGCTGCTCAGAGCGGAGGGCTAAGGTTGTGAATAAAGACAATCGCAAAACCACCGAATTGTTAAAGGCCCAGCTTGACTTCATCGAAAAAGGCGGTTACGGACGCTCGGTCAAGACACCGTGGCCGCCGACTTCGGTCTTCCAAGACTTTCTGAGTTGTCTCAACTTCGCCGATCCGGAGAAAACACATCCGTGCAGCGTGTGCCGGTTGATGGGATTTGTCCCGCCTTCGCATTGGGAACAGAGCGTGAATTGCCATCACATCCGCATCGGCCGTGCAGGGGAAACCGTGGAAGACTTCGACCGCCGAGATGACCAACACCGGGCATTGACAACGTCCTGACGACAGTGTAGCGTTCCTTACTATTCGCAAAACTTCTCTGCGAATAACCTCAGTCTAAAACGATCACAGTTGCAGATGTAACGTCTTAACAATGTTGAGAGTAAAGGAATGAACTGATGGCTCCAAAAAAAGCAGATGGCGCTTCCAACAAACCGAATGGCGACACATACCGCTCACCGCAGTATCAGGTGATTCCAGCCTATCAAGGGCCCGGCGATGCGGACCCCACTCAGTTCATATTCTTCCTGCCCCCAACCGAAGCGAAATCGCAGGGGTTCTCTTCAATCTGGGGTACATCCTATGCCGTGGTAATTGGGGATGTATACGGGCCGCAATCGACGAACGGCAGCTCCCCTCCCCCCGGCGGAGACATCGTCCTTAGCTGGACCGCCTGGCCCAACCTTACGGCCCAGATACCTGTGTACGTCTGGAACACCGACGCTCAAAGCCGGCAGAATCTCGCGACGGCTTTCGCGGCCTTGCTGAGCCAGTTAGAAGCGATGGAGGATAACGGCCAGCTCAGACTCGGAACGGCTCGATATGTAGCGCAGCGTATAGTGGACGGGCTCCCTCTGCAATTGTCCGAAGCCCTGTTCTATCGCTATGGCTTCAACGCCTCGTCAGGATACGTAGACCTGATGCCTGGCATGAGGCTGAGAATCGAATATGGTTCGTTTCAATCTATTGGGCCGGGGCAGCCGCTTAATAGCTTTACGGGGAGCGGCGTGGGCTACTATGACATTTCTACATTCCTCAAACAGGCAAATAGCAAGTTTGTCGATGCGATAGCTTTTAACTCGTATCTCTCGGCCAACCGCGCCCCGTCTATCGCGCCCAGTTCCAGCGGCGCGAGCAGCATCATCGACGTGCAATCGCAACACGGCCCGCGCAGATACTACCGACTGCTCTACCCCAAAACTTTCATATCGCCCACATACATGGGCAACCCCGGCATATCGGAAAATGTAACTCTGGTGGGCGGTGATACCTGGGCGCTGATTCGATCGGTCACCGATGATTATGAGAACGGTCGCCCGATTTTTACCGGCGCGACTGTAGATGCTGTCTACTTCGCCGGCCGCGCGCTTTTGATACCGGAGTTGCATGTGTTCGTCAACTCAGCCCCGATCTGGGTCGCCATCGGCACAACCGTGCGCAACGTCATTGAGCGCATGGGCCATTTTCCTTTCGCGACTGCGATGGTCGACCCTAACACTTTTTTGATTTCGAGGCAGTACTACCAGATGAACGAGCAAGCGCCGCCTACACAGACAAACTATCTCAACACCATCCTCGCCCCGGCTGATATTACAAAGTATTCAGGACCGGACATATATGAGCTGCCGGTCATCGCCGGCGACAGCATTAAGATAACCGTGAGCAATATGTAACACGGCTCTTACTGCCCGGAGCCTTCGGGCAGGTCATAGTAAAGAGCATTGAATTCGATTAACGGGCTTTGCCCCGTATTGCCGCCGAGCGTCGAGTAAACGACTACGTCGTAGTAGTACCGCCCTCGGTCGCCTGGAGCGCCGGCGCTTTGTCTTGCCGTCTCAGTCTGAGTTGCCAACTGCACAACGAACGATGTTGCAGGGTCCTTCTGCCAATCGGTAGCGACTTTGAATCCATACTGCGGTATTAAGATCAGAGGGAATCCGGCCACGATCTGGCGCTGATCCTCCAACCACCTCTCAGAACTCTGCCCATCCGCAGCACTCCCAATCGACGCTACCTGGAAGCCATAGCGGGCAGACACTCGCACTTGTCTGATGCTTGTGGGGTCTGCCGCTGCCTGCGTCGCAAACAGCGTTTCGAAATAGCCGCTTAGCGCGTCAACAAGCTTTGCGCCGGAGGTTGCGAACAAACGTAATGATACTTCTTTGTCTATCTTGATGTTCGGAGTGACCTTGTTGGCGAAATAGGTCATGGGCGTTTGATAGATGAAGTCGCGTTGAGTTTCGCGGCCCGGGATCAATAACGCATTTCGCGTAACCGATATTCCGCCCCACCCATTCTGCTTCGTAATCACGCTAAGCCGCTTGAACTGCATCAAGAGCTTGGCCGGGTCATCAATCAAATGGTCATAGTTATAGAGCATGGTTGAGCCGATTTGTTGAGCGGACAGCTCGACCGGCTCACTGCCGGAAACGTCCGAGATGACAGGCCAGAGGTATTTGCGCTTCACATCAATCAAGCTGCCGTTGACCACAAGGTCAAAGGTGAGTTGATTGTCGTCATCGATGATCAGCCATTCCTGTCCAGGCGTGACCCGCTTTATCGTAGCTCCGTCCGAAAGCGTATACCCTTCGCTCTCAAAAGCCGGCTCTACTTTTTCGATCTCGTTATTATCCAGGAATTGCGCATCGGTGCCGGGCAGGGAGAAGAGATAATCCTCCGGGCCCGAGACGAAACTGACCAGAAGGAAGCCGAACTTGTTAGGTTCACTCTCGCTGACGATCGTTTCGACGTGGAACTTATAAGGCTCAGGACTGGCGGTCACCCCCAGCGCCGTCGGCGGCGGACGCCAGGCGTCCTTCACCAATCCGGCCAGGGTCCAAAAAGTTTCTACAGCGTACTTCGCCGTGTTCTGTTCGTCGGGGGTGAGATTGGAACGCAACAGGAGGTCGAGGTCTTTCGCTACTTCGGAATATACAAAGACGAACTGCGCGAGCTTTGCAAAAAGGGCTTCCCGATTCTTCGCAAGCGACCTCGCCGTCAATCCGCCGCCATTCGTGACGTTAAGATAAATAGAAAGGTCCGCTGAGTCCTGGGCCGCCATACGGCGCGCCATATCAAACTGGTAGATCCACTCAAACAACAGTGACACGTCGTCCGGAGAGTCGGCTTCGAGCAACTTCACTGCAGTACCTGGTTCGGTCGTGGCGCTCTGCTCAGAGACCACAAACGGCTCGGGGTAAGCGCGCAGCGGGACGGGGATCTGCGCAAGGCCCAGGTTTCCATCGTTAGGTCCGAATGTACCGTAGACTGTCCAGTCTGCGGTTTCCAGGCTCGCGCGATCCGAGGTCCGCAGACTGGACAGTCCACGGTACATCTCGCCCTGAGCCGCTATGCCCACGTTGGGGACGTCGGTGATCGGGATGATAAAGGTGAGCCACGAAGACTCCTGGTACTGTCCGAACTCGGAGGCGAGAGAAATGATGTCGTACTCCATTTCGGTGATGGCATAATCGAGGTCGAGAAAAACCGATCGGCTGTGTGAGGCGTCTTTGACGTCGAACAGGAAGGTCGCGAATCGAGTCCCCTGCGCCATCGGCACTTTGCCTGTACTGAATGTATAAACGGGCGGGAGAACCAGCAGCGTGAGCACGGGGTCTGTGCCGAGCTGGTATTCTGCGGTGACGTTCAACTCGCCGGACCAGAGGTCGAGCGCGAACTTGTTGAGCGATTCAAGCTTGTCGCCTGGTTGCTGCGGGGGATAAAACTCAAGAGCGACGGAAAGCGGCTTGCCGTCGGGCGGGACAGTCTTTGACACGCCTTTTAGTTTGATAGTGCTGCCCGGTTTAAATACGTTGGGTAGGTCCTGGTTCGCAAACATGATCGATTCAACAGTGGTGCTGAGCTTCGTGGCAAGCGTCGAGAATAGATCGACTCCGGACATCACCTGTTTAATCGCGGTCAGGTTGATGCTCGTGTTGAGCCTGAAGAGACCCTTACCCGCTGTCACCACTTGGAGACCGTCCGCAAGAGAGGCGACATCCACGTTGAAACTGGCCGCAATTGACGCGAGGGTCGTGTTGTTATCCGTCGTCAAGGTCTTCACAGCCGAAGTCAGCGGGTCTGTGTATTTCACTTCGATGCCGGCCGTGATTATGTATTTTATGTTCTGTAGGACGACCGCCACGTACTCGACGTTTTCGGTGCCCGTTAACGTCACCGCAATCTCAGGCAGATCAATAATCCCCTGTTCCGGCGTGCGGTATACGCGGGCCATGGGTTTTCCTGACAGGCGCGCGGCAACGTTTGCGTTGCCTGTATTGGGGCAGCCGGCTGTCACATCAAACGGGTACTGCACCAAAACATCCGTCCCGTAAGCCGCCGACAGTTCGACCAGCAATTGCTGGTAAAATGCCGTCTGCGCCTCCTCCAATCCTGACGACACATCCAGCGCCCCGCCGCCAGCAGGCTCAAGGATCGTCTCGATCTCTTCCTTGATGTACTCTGCAAGGTTGCCTTTGTATTTCACCACGTCCGAGAAATAGCTTGTGCCATTCGCTTTGTCCATTTCGTAGACGCGACTGGCGTATTCCGGCGAGAGGAATTTATCGACCGCGGCAAGGAAGCTCATCGCCCACTGGTCCACGTCAGCAGCCTTGATCAAACGTTTGACTTCCCCCGTCAGTCCCTGGCCGCTCACATAAGTCTTTAATTTCAGTTCGGGCGAATCCCATAACTCTGTCGATAGCGGTGGCAGCGAATAGTAGAGAGCCTGGTCGCGCAAGACTTGATAATTAAATCGCTTGCTTGCGTCGCCATCCGTCCCGAAGTTCACAGCCCAAAGCTGACGGTAAGTCGTAGGGTCCGGGCCCGAATCGTCAAGCTCAGCTTGAGCCAAGGACGAATCGGATTGTCCGCAGGCCGCGCGTTGAGCATCGCCCAGATAATTCTGGTCAGCGCCGGTCGCGAGCTTAAAGCCGAAGAATGCTTGCTCGAAATCCTTCGCAAACGCGCGAAGCGATAATAAAAGGCCGTCGCTACCGCCGCTCTCAGAATCGCCCTCCGCATTCTCCAGAGGCTTAGCGCCGACCGACGTCGTAGCCGAGTAGACCGGCTTGGACGCTTTGAATTCAGGGTCCACGAGGCCGTATTCACGCGTCATTGCCAGCGCGACCTGGACGGGCCTTATAGCGGCATTAAAGCTTGTCTCGACGGCGGCCGCGACGGAGGCGGCGCGAACGGGCGGGACCAGGTTTGATGCTTTAAGCTTGACCGACGGGTTTGCGGCTCCCACGTCGGCAGCGCTTACTCCTGGAGACTCGTTGTTTGCTTCGCGCATCGCGTTGATCTGCGCCGCAAGGATTGCAAAAGTATCGCCGGGAAGCACGGACGCGGTATAGCCTGCGACCGTTACCGTCTGATCGCTCTGCAATAACTCGTAGACTGAAGCGTTGGCATCGGCCAGCTCTGCGGGAGTGGTGTGGTAGCGTGCCGCTGCATCCGAAAGAGTCTCTCCTTCCGCGACCTTCATCGTGACTGTGTAGATGGTTGCCTGCGGTCGAACGACGCCCGGCATGGGTCCCAGTATCTCTGCGAAAGCATTGAAGTCGTTTTGCATGCCGAAGAAAGTGGCGAGCGAATCGAAGGTGTCGCCGAGCGCAGGGTTCTTTTGCTTGCCCCCAATATCGATCGACTGATTTGGATTAAACAGAGAAGGCACATAGCGATTGAACGCGGCAAGGTCTGCGACCCCATTCCACGCCGGTCGGAACACGTTGGCTATATCGGCAAATGTTTGGTTTTCAGTTGCCCGATAGGTTGAGTATTGCACCGCGGAAGCGTCGACCAGATAAGGGATTCGCAAAACTTGATCTGCCTCAAGCGGGACAGTCGCGTTCCGCGTGCCGAGGTCTTGCATCGTAATGGCGAACTGGTCTGCAATGCTCTTCATCGTGTCGGTCGCCAAAATGTTGTAGCTCGTCGTGCCGTAATAAAGCATGGTGCCCGCCGGATAGAGGTCGGGCACGAGAACGTTGTCTTTAAGCAGTTGTATTACCGCCTGGTCGTCACCGGCCTCAACAGGTCCGATTGCATTAGCCACGGATAGGAGCGTGTCGCCCGGTTGGATCACGTAGTCGGGCAGGTCTAACACCACGTTTCCGGCGAAGAAGGGCTGTGCGAACTGGTTCTGCACTGCGACAGCTTCCACCGTAGCGTCTTGAACTCCCGCGGTTATAAAGCGATTCGTTATCTGGGTAAGCGTCTCAAGATCGCCTACCGTAAGGCTCACATCGCCCAGAGTCAGCAGAGTGCCTTTGTTGAGCACCTTGTTTTTGTTTGCCGTCGCAAGACCCGGCACCAGAGTCTGCTGCGCGTCGCCAGATCCGGTGGTCGTGTCCACTATGGCGACAAAGAAGTTTGCGGATATCGCGTTGACGGTCGAGAGCTTCGAGTCGGAGTTGTCTACTGTCACGTGACGCAGCTTTGCCAGGATGGCAGTGCCTCCCCGCATCGGGGTGTTCTCATTACTGGTCGCCATCAATTCCAACAACTGTTCGCGCTGGGCGGGTGTCCCGTTGGGCAACAGCTCTTTAACAATCTTGTCGAACGAATCTCCGGTCTTGAATCGATAGTATTCTGGGATGGTGAGCGCGGCGCTCGCGCCGAACAGGTTCGATGCCTTGAGGTCGGCGTTTGCTTCTGCGACTAATCCAGCGGCGGTGGAATAAAGAATCGCAATGCTGTTCAGGGTCTGCGGATCGAGCTGGCTTGGCTGGCCGGTTTTGTAAGTCACTGGCGGCAATGCCGCTGCGGTTGCCAGAAAGACACAGGCCGAGCTTACGAAGTCTTGCAAGGTGAGCAGGAGCTTCGTGGCTAGGGGTTCTGTCTTGTCGTCGAGGACCGCGCCCATCGTGGTTGATAAAGCGAATTCGACATCAGGCATGCGTATCTGGTAATAGGCCGCCTTCATTTTCTCGCGGTCTGCCCTTGAGCTGTTGTGCGATTGAGGATAATCGTTGCCAGGCCCCGGCATGTACTTTGCGCAGCTAAACGTCCATTCGGTCACCAACTGCGCGACATTTATTACCTGCGGATCAGGCGTGACGTTGGACTCTAGTCTCTTGAAAGCATAACCTGCCGACACGCTCGGCCAGCGGACAAACGTCAACAACTCATCCGTGTAGCCTACGTCGAGATCGAGGTCCTCCAATGGCGGATCGGTCGTTAGCCGGTTGCCGTTAAGGTCCTGAAAAACGAGAGAAAGTTTAAGGCTCGAGTCTGTCACAATGCCCGCGTAAGGATTCGTAGCGGTTGGCGGCAATGACGCGCAGTTCGGCGCGGTATTCGTCTTCGCGGATGCGAATGCTTTTAATGACTGCGTGTAGCTCCAGGTCTCAGAGACTTCCTCGCTCGCCTCACGCGCGCTCAACCCGTCAGTGCCCTCCTGATGGCTTTCGGTCGGCCCGGCAGGAAGCCCCTCGCCGCTTCCCTTGAAGAAGTCGTTGTCGCTTATCCAAAATCCAAGCAGGTTAAACAGGTTGTTAATCTCTTGTTGCGGATCAGGGGCGCCGGCCGCTCGATCAGCGCCGGGGTTTGTGACGTCTGGATTGTCACGAGTGAGCAAGAATCCCGTGTTTCCAGGCGGCAGCTTTGCGCTGATCCTTAACTGCCCGTCGATCAACTGCAAGATAGCGCCCGGCTGCAAAATGTCTCGTTGCGCGTTCCACGTTCCGAGAAGACTAACGTCATTTATGTTACGCGCGTCGGCGATCCTGACGAATGTGTCATTCTCTTTGACAGGGAAGTCGGGCTGGTTGAGGATGGCGACGCTCGCGCCAGTGCGCAACAAATTCTGTATCGACTTATTCGCCGATGCGAGCGAAGCAGGAGTCGCCGATACCTGCGGATATTGGCTGGCGATCTCTTGCAGAGTTTGCGCGATGTTGCCTTGAACACTACTCTTGGCCACGATCGGCGCAACCGTCCTTGCAAAAAGATGGCTCTTAGAAACGTCTATGTTATCGCCGAGTATCGCCGCATTATTGAACGTCCGAATCAGACTCTGCGGCGATTGGAGCTGCGACTTCAGAAGTATGAGTAAGCTAATGCTGCCCTGATTGTTTTCAGCGAACAACCAATCGGGCAGGCTCTTCCCGCTCGTATCGCGATAAGTGAGATAAAACCCGCCTGATTGGACGACGCTGCATTGCCACAGCAGCGTCATGAAATCCTGGCTGTCGCTCGCTTCGAGAGTTGCCGAGTAAATCTCCTGGCCGGGGCCCGCTGACTCGCGCTCAACATCAGCCGCCATCAACTGGCCGCTATGGCTCAGCGTCGAAAGGTTGGTCTTCAGCAGCACGCTTTGTGCGCGGTCCAGCGCGACAGAGACATAACCCCCGGAACCGCTCTGGCTCTGGCTTGGTGGGAGCAAGAGAAATAGCGATACCTCTTCGCCCGTCACCCCGGACAGATAAGTCAGTAAGTCGTACAAAAGTTCTTTGCCCGTTTGATTGGAGCCGAGCATCAAGAATGTGTCAGCGAGGTAGGGCGAATCCCCGCTTTGAACGGCTACGCGCGAGACAGTCAAATCAACCATCGTCGCCCAGCAATAGCAACTGGCGTCCGCGAAGTCGGTCCCGCCCGTAGCTTTTGGCTGTCCGACCACGAGCTTATAAGGAGCGCCGTTAGTCGATATGTCGGCGACGGCCGTTTTTAAATCGCCCGGGAAAGGCCACAGAGTAGGCTGGCCGGTTAGCTGGCCGTTGGCCGTGAAACAGCTTGACGCAGGAAGCTCTCCCGCTTGCCATACATATTGCACCTCGAGCGCGTGCTGGTCTGCCGAGTATGCTGAAAGCGGCAACCGGCGGCACAACTCCACGCCGGGCTTCAAAACTGTATCTTGAAAATCGTCGATCTGCGTCTGTTCTTCCGGCGATAGCTCGAACGTCAACGTCCCTGTCGGACTGTATCCGCTCTCTGATGGCAGAGTAACCCACTGAACTTCCTCCCCAACCGCGGCTCCTTGCTTAACGGTGAATGTGTAGCCGGCGGCGCTATTAGGCACGGGAGCAGGGAACTCCTGCCCGATCAGCGCGAATACGGGATAAGTATATTCGCTCGTACCAACGGGCGGCGGGACGCGTAGCCCCTGTAGCATAAACCGGGATGTCATCATCGCTGATTGATTCATCTTCTCGGAGCCGCCCAGTTCTGTTACGAGCTGCTCTATATTCATCGCGGGCACGAACGGGATTGTCAGGCTCGGATTCTGGTTGTCCTCCGCGTCCCTGAATAAGCCTCCAACCTGAGCCAGCTCGCTTGCGAGATCATCGAGCGGCAGGGCGTAGCGAGTCGCCAGCGATTCGAAGGAATCGGTGGCCGTGATCGCAGGCGCTATGTCCGGCATATCGAGGATAGCAAGCGGCGCTAGCAGCTTGTTGTTCGTGATGTTCGCGCTTTGAAGCAACGTAGCCAGAGGTACCGCGTAATATGTCTGCAAGTGGAAGATGCTTTCCGACAGCGGGAACTCGACGAGCGTGGCCGGCGCAAGCGACTGCATAAAATCGACTGTGGGATTCCAGTTCTTCAGCAGGTCGCGCAGCTGATCATCAACGAAGCCGAAATAGCGCAGGATAATGCCGTCCAGAGAATCGCTATCCGTCGTCATATAATCGGCGACGAATGTGCCCGCGGCGGTGTGGCTGATCGCTTTCAAGGCTATGGCGACGCCTGCCGCGACCCTGATCGATAGGTTGACGCGCAGGATATCGTCCACGCTGATGTGAAATTTCGTCGCGACGCCCTGGACCGTGTCGCCGCTCAGCACAATGTAAGTTGTGCCGGGCTCGATCTGAATTATCAGGGATTGTTTGCCGTCTGCGAGAAGTGGAATCGGCTGGTTCCAGCTCAACATATCGCCGAGGCTGACGCCGAAATACTTCGCTATCGATTGCAGAGTATCGCCGTTGCGCGAAGTGTAGGTCAGATCGCCTATGACTACGCTCGCGCCGGGTCGGAAAAGGCCCTCGTTGCCGAGGTTGCTCTCGGCGACATTGGTGGGAGTCAGCCCGAAGCGGGTGGAGACGCTGTGTTGCGGATCGGCGCCGCCTAGCATGTCGCCGTCGACAACCTGATACTTGATGCCTGTCAGCACCGGGCGCTGCGGGGCATCGCCCGCGGCGCCCGCCGCCGCCGACTGTCGCAAGAGCCCTTCGGTCGAGCGGTTCGCTGTCACGATCTCTTCGACCGTGACGCCGACGGGAATCTTGATTTCGGTTCCTGGCGCAAGTTTGTCGAAGTCCACACCCGGATTTTCAATAACGATGGCCTCGGCGCTGACCTGAAACTGCGCGGCAATCGAATCGAGTGTATCCCCTACCCTGGTCACATAAATCACAATAACGGTCGCGAACCGGGCGGCGATTGAAGCGAGCGATTCGGTGTCCGGCGATTGAACTTCATAGGTGTAGTCTTTCAGAAAGTCTATGGCCGACTGTACGACCGACTGCGTCAGCATCAGGAAGTAGCGACGGAATACGAAAGTCGCCATCGTCTCTTTGGGTCCGTTCGGCTCACCGGCGGCTGGAAGCGAGCTGTCATCCGGCTCCCCGTCAGGGTTGCGTTCTACGCTGTTGGCGTAGTCAACGGCTAGATCCTGAAAGTATTGTTTAACCACGTTCTCGTAGTCCGGCGATACTTCAATCTCCTGCCCGAAGTCAAAGCTGTAATTGGGCGTCGCGAGAGCCAGGGCAGGGATCATCGGGAAGAACGCCGCGCTGACCGGGTCGCCGCTGGTCGGGCGAGCATCGATCTGAAAAGTGATATTGCTATTCGTAAAGAAGGCGCTCAGGTTGTCGTAGCCAAAATACTGATCGAAGGCCGTGTCTTTAGTCAGGTCTTTATGAATCTGCTCAAGCTCGCTTGCGGTTACGGTGTCCATCTCTTGAGCGATGTTGTTCACCGCCCATTTGAGCAAGCGGGTCAGCAATACGTTGAAACCTGCGGAACTGCCCCCCTCAGTCACGACGCTTGCTTGAAGCGGCGTCCTGGCGTCGGGCGCTATTGAGGTCCCGATAAACAGCATGGATGAGACGACGACTTCCGCCTGAACTTCTTCGGGCGGAATTTGGGCCGGCGGGAAGTCTGTGTTAAGCGCCTTGGTTATGAGGGGAGTGAACATCAGCCCGATTGTGACTGCGCTGTCATCAAGCGAGACGGGCGACATCGCGAGCGGGCGGGCCTCGCGCGACATTCGCAAGTTGGGCGATGCGTTTGCCAGCGCGAGCATCGGGTGAATCTGCGAAGCGCCGCTTTGCGCGAGCCGCTGCCGGCCCGATTGACCGTCCGACACGACATGCCACGGTGGCGTCGTCTTGCTCCCGATTGTGAAGCTTGTTGTGATGGTCGCCCTGAAGCTGAACTTGATTCGGATGAATATGATCTTGATGCTTACCGACACGTCCACGCCCGCGGAGATTTGAATGTAGATAGGCTCATAAACCTGGAACATGAGGCTTACGGAAGCATAAACAGTTAAGCTGACGCTCGCCTGGATTATGCCGAAATCAAGAGTGGCGTAGACCTGTCCGACTATGGCTATCGTGCCGGTCAGCCGGAAAAATGTCGCGCTCGGCTGGTTATGATCCGTCGGCTCGAAGTAGGCGTACACGCCCTGGATGATGCCGTTGACGGTGATGCTGATGCCGCCTGACAGCACTCCCAGGCTGAGAGATTTCCCGACCCCGATAAACAGCGCGATGCCTGCTTCGATTACCGGATTAAATCTGCCGTTATCGATTTTGGGGACTGAAGTTGAGGTGTCGCCGCTCAGCTTCGCGAAGTAAAAACCTCCCACTCCTACGAACGGGAATACTTCGATCGCGAAGCAGCGCGACGTGTTAGTCAGGCTGGTCGGGAACCCAAAGTCAACCTTGAAGTCTCCGTTCGTGTATATGTCGACGGTGATGATCGGAAGGGTGATCGTGACCTGCCCGAGCTGCAGCCGCCTGAAAGCGTCGGGCAACTTCAGGTCTATGTGATAGAGCCCGATCTTGTCGGTGATCTTGCGGTAGAGTATCTCGAATCTTAGCCCGGAAAGCGGCCCAGCCTTCTCTCCTTGAAGACCTATCAACAAGCCATAAACATTCGGGTCGTTGAAGACCAGGCTCATCGAGAAGACTCCCGCGACTGAAAACTGCGCGCCGATAAGCCAGTTGCTGCTGCTGTTGAATTGAATTCCGGGTAATTGAGAAACAGGGTTCGAGCTTGGGTCGCTGATAGGTTTGACGGCGCTCTTCAATGCGTTTATGACCCCGTCGACAGTGTTCAAAGAGGTGTCGTTGGTCCTCAGGGAAACGTGCTGACCAAGACCGAGGTACTGGAGGTCAAACGCCGCCGCGCCGGCTCCGGGCAAGGCGGGCGGCGACTGGGTGGCCGGGTTCCATTTCAGCGCGTTCTGCCCGCCATAATTTTGCCCGAGGAAGTCGGCGTCGAGCACTATCTGCACGTCCCCCTTGCCGTAAAGGCGCTTGTACTCGAAGCCAATCACGTTGATCTTGATGAATCCGAGATCGAGCTTTATCGGGTAGGTAACGCTGATCCCGCCAGTCTTGAAAAAGATTTGAATTTGCAGACCGTTCAGGCTGACGGAATTCAGCGCGCTCCACGGCGCGGGGAGCTTGGCGTTGCCGCCAGGCTCGGCCAGCCCGATCAGGAACGACAGGATATCGCCCAGCGACTTGTTGCCGAAGCTGATGGTGAGCGATGGGTTGGCCGGGTCACTTTTGTAAACGGCCGTGATCCCCGCAAAGACGAACGTGAGCTGTGAGCCACCGGGTTTAAACGCATACTGGACTGTCAGCTTTATGTCGTTCAGCGCCACGTCGCCCGCGATCAACCCTGAATACTGCGGCTTGTCGTTGGGGTTGGTCCTCGTCGATTTTAGTGCGACGCTGGCGTTGAGATGGAAGACGAGCTTGTTCTCAATAATAGTAATGTCCCACTTCAGCCCGCCCTGCACAGCGAAGGTCTTTGTAGCCGTGTTGAAGCTGGCCTGGAAAGCAGTGATTGCCGGGAGGTTGCCAGGGTCCGGCGGCTTCACTCCCCACGTGGGAGGCAAAAGCCCATTAATCACATCCCCAATCGTTAACGTCTGATTCGGCGCAAGCGCGCCTGAGAAGGTCCAACCCTGACCGGTACCGGGCCGTTCGGCGTCCAGCGTCCACTGCTTGGTAAGGAACAACACGTTTCCGCTTACCTGGATGGCCGTCGAGGTTTGCTGCCGCTGCAACTTGAGCGTGATGCTGGTTATGCTGATCTTGTTCGATGCGCCGGGCAAATCCGGCCCGAGTGGAATAGTCAATATGTCGCTGGTGTCCACGGTCGCGTTGAGCCGGTACGTCTTGTCGCTTGGGGTTATTTGAAAGTTCAGAGCCGTGATGCTGAGCGTCGTGTCGAAAGGAGGCGTTGCGCCGAAGAACTGGCTTATCGCCTTTATGACATCGATGCTGCCCGAGACGAGAAAACCCGAGAAGATGACGGTGGGCGTCTTGGACGATAAATCTATCTGAGCCGATAACGCGATGACCGCGCCCGCTGAATCGTCGGCGGCTTCGACGCTCGCCGGGAGCAACGCCCGCTGGCCGTCGCCGAGTATCGTAAAAGAAGCGTTGATAGTCAGCAATATGACCGATTGACTGAGGAACGGCACGCTAAAGTTAAAGACGATGCTGTTGAAGATTACGATGTTCGGCGGAACGATTGTCCAATCCACGTTGACGAGGCCGACGCCAAACCCGAGGTTAAAGATCGTCTTGCTGGACGGGTCTATCGAGAGTGAAAGGCTGACCAGCGCGAGATTGTTGCCGAGCGGGAACTGTGACGGTATCAGGTTTGTGAGCGAAGTCGTGTTGGCAATCGCAGCCAGGTCGTTGAGCGTCGCGAGCGGCTGGTTTGTGCTGCCCATCGCGAGGTTAATGATGTCATCGCCATCAGGCAGTGTTGCCGTGATGGGGATAGATTTGCTTCCTACCGAAAGTTGTGCGGTGAGCGTCAAGTCGACCTTAGCCGCCCCGGCCTCCTGGTCGCCCGGTTCCGAGCTGGCGTCAATCCCAGCGGCAAATGTGACCGTGCCAACCTTGATATCGGTCGGCACGCAGGGTGCGGCGAGCGACATTGTCGGCACCTCGCCAGTGCCCGGAAGGGTCACGCTCCCGCTAAGCTCCAATTGTGTCGTGCTGCCCCAGAGCCACGCGACATTGCTCAGCGGCGGGGAAGAGATCAGAAGGCCGCCGACGAAGTTCAACCCCGCTACCAGCGGCGCGGCGTCGAGAAGATCTGTGTCTACTGAGGCGAGCGCAAAATAGGGCTGGTTGAATTTGAAGTTGTCAATCCTGGTTCCGGCAAGCCCGCTGAACGTGTTCGAGAATTTCCAGGCCGGCGGGAGATCTACTATCTGATAAAGCTGCGGCTTGTCTTCATCAATGAAGAATACGACGGTCGAGGACGGATTGGCCTCGCCCAGAAAAGTCTGATCGAATGTGCCTTTGAGCACGATCGTGTCATTAACTATCGGGTTGCCATGATCGCTGCGCGTAAGCTTCAACACCGAGTTCGTATAAAAAGCCGTATTGGCTAACAGGTCCGATATCGGCTTTGACCCGAGGACATTTATTGAAGGCAGACCGAGCGACTGATCGGTCAGATAATTATTGGTCGTGAGGAGGGTCAATAGTTCATTGATGGTCATCAGGATGCCTCTCTAGCTTGCGAAGCCTTGATTAAAGATTGCTGATCCAAATTGATTTTGCTTCAACCGCTTTTTGTCGTTGGTTCGGCCGGCGCGCTTGATGACCCATTGCCGGCGGGCTTGGAAACCTTCATTACGCGGGTTGAGACAAGGTTGGACAACTGCGCCACATCTGCGGCCACGCCGGGCAGCGCGCGGGGCTTTTGCTGGCTGGCTTGTGCCTTTACGTAGGCGGCATACCAGCCGAGCGTCTCGCGGTCTGACCCTGTCGGGTCGCCGAACAACACGATGTTTGTCTGCCCGCTGGGGGGAATCGAAATGCTAAGTATGCTCAGGGCAATGTTTCGCAACTGCAGAATGTAGTTCGAATCGTTGACCAGGAAGCTAATGTCGCCGAATGTTAGTTTGACGACGCCCTGAAGTGTGATCGCGCGCTCGCCCCCCTTGACCCCCGGTAGCGATAGCCCAATGAACAGGCTTGGCTGGGTCGTTGCGGGCGACCATGCAGAAATGAAACCCGCGCTGAAGCCTACCTGGGCGGCGAGGGCGCCCGGAGTGCCAAGATTTAGCGAATACACTAAGGCAAACCATGTGTCGGTGAGCCCCTGGCCCGACAGCGGCGTGGCGACGGGCATGTAATTCTGCTTGTCGGGCCGGCTGTCGGCTCCCCCCTGAACCAGCGCCGTCAGCTTCAGCGGGAAGTGGTTATACAGACTGGCGCGGCGCGCGGTGCTGGTTGTCGTGTCGAGTACGATGCCGGAAATGTCAAACGTGAAGGTCTTGTAGGATGGTATATTCGCATCAAACGACATGTCTATCGAGAGGGCACTGTAGGCCAACCCTCCCTGGCTGCCGTCATCCGTGCCGAACGGGAATACGTCAAACCCGTCCAGCGCCTTGAATGCGATCAAGCCCGAAAACAAAAATTTTGTCTTCACCTCGGCGCTTGTGTCGCCTTGCTCCTGGGCAAGGGTCACGAATTGCGCGCGAGAGACTACGACCGTCTCAAGCACCTGGCTAGTCATTGTGAATTTATTGAGATCTCGATTGGTGAAGACATACGTGCCTTTATCGCCTTGCTTTTGGTAGACCCCGTTGAAATCGAGCACGTTGCCCTTCTGGCTGTCTTTCAAACTGGCGAGATCGCCAAAAAGGTAGTTCACCAACAGCTCGACCTGGCTGGAAAAATCCATAATCGTCGAGTCGAGCATCAGCGTTTTCAGCGACAACACCTTGTACTGGTAGATCGCTTTAGGGTCGTTGAGGGGGAGAGGGTCGTTGTAATCTATAAGCCCGAACATGGAGCTGGGCCGCGCTGACAGCGTCGTCCCGGTTATCTGTACCGGAGTAATGTTTATTCCGACGTGGTGCGCCGCAAATTGCGCGGGATCGATGCCCGCCGCAAGTCCTTCGAGCTGCTCCGGCAAACCCTTAAGCGGCACGGGACAGTTGAGGGCTACGATGCCGTTCCAATTCTTGCTATCAATGACTGTGTTAAGAAAATAGTCCAGGTCCGGGTCTTTTCTGTTGCGTGCATCGTTTATGAAATCACTGAGCTGCTGTTGCACCGAAGCGGAGCCGTCATTGAACTCGTCCGCATTTGACCAGGCTTCCAAACTATCTTTGAGACTGTTGATGCTCTTGTCGTAAAACTTGAATATCAGAATGGTTTTGTGCTTGTCCCAATCATACGGCGACAAGTTGAACTCGAAGCCTTGAATGACGACTTTGAAGTTCGCGACAAAGCTGATTATTGCGGCGCTGCTTGCGGCATACCCGCGAGCGCCATAAAGAATGATTATTGAACCCCAGTTCTGAAAATCGGAGGCCGAGAGCCTCGACTGGATTGCCGATTGGAACTCGCCGAGAGTCGCGAAACTCGTTCCGGCGATATCTTGAAGCGCGTTGATCGCTGTTTGCGGTACTCCAACCATCGTCGCCAGCTGATTGAGGATCTGGTCCGTCAAGACGTATGGCGGGTTGCTGGAAACGTATGAAACAAGTTGCGCGGCGACATCCTTTAGATAAGACGCGAGCGTGTCGTATGTGTTGCCAACGAGCGGGGCGAGCGCCTGGGTAATCACTTCAGGAACGTTGCCTTGCTCGTGAAGCGCGAGTAGATTCGACGAAGTTACGACGTAAGGAATCGAACAGTACTTCAGGAATTTCGCGGCGCTTGAGACCACCAGGAAAAGCTGGTTGCTCTGAAGCGAAGTCTTCAGAACCCCATCAACGTGATAGAGCAGCAGGGCCTCCAGATTCAAATTGACATCGGTTGTGTAGACCGCGCGCGCGCCGTCGCTTGGTCCCTTGATATTGTCTGCCGGCGGCGACTCAAGCTCGGATTGCCCGAGGGTGATTGATTGCCAGGCTTGGTTGTCAAGGTCGAGCAGCAATCCCTGCGGCGTTGTCCCCTGGGTCACGCCTGCGGCGGACATAAGGGCCGCAATGCGCGGCGAGATATTTCCCCCGCCGCCAGGTATCGTATTTCGCCTTGTCGGGCTTATCAGTTGTAGCTCTAACTGTTGAAAGAAGAGAAACGAGTCGGCTGTGATCCCGGCGTAGGGGACCATAGGGAAGTTTTGAGGCGCTTCAGCCGCCTCCGGCGATTCGGGCGCGAGCGAGCCCGCGATCATAGGGCCGTAAAAGAGAAAGCTCGGATTATCTGAATCGGCTGACACTTGAAGCGGCACGTGCAGCACGGAACTCTGCGGTTGAGCATAATAATCGAGACTGACGGCGGATGCCTGTGGGCTTGCCTTTGCGCTAACATATGCATAAGAGGTAGTGGCCGCGGAGGTGAAGGGGCTGAACTTGACGCCCGTGATCTCACCCGTGTCCGGGTTCGTTTCGTAATCAGTCGGAGTGTACGCATTGGCCCCTGATTGAAACGTGAGAACGGTCGGGGCTCCTCCGGCCATCTCGATGTACTCGACCGCCGAGATGCCGCACATCAAATTCGCGGAGTAATTGCCCGCCCCGACCTCTTGCGACTGCGCGTTGTCCACTGAAAGCAGGAAGTCGCCAGACGGAGTCAGGTAATAAGGCTGGTCGGGCGCGGGTTCGTCCGAAGGCTCGAAAGATACCAGTGTGCTGAAAACGAGCTTCGCAGACTGGCCCGGCACTACGCGAACAACCTCGCCAAGCGGGTTGCGGAAATAAGAACGCAATGGCGCAGGCGCGGCTCCCGTAACGGCGGGAGCAAAGCCAAAGAAAGTGCGATCTATATTGAACTGGTCTGTAGGGTCGAACTTTACCGCGAGTTCCAATTGAGTTGGGTCGGTCTCGATTGCCCGCACTCCAGCTCTTGGCGCGGCAGCCAGGTCAAGCAACGGATAGCGAAGCGAATCAACATAGCCCGGCTGTTGGAAGACAGGCTTGAAGTAGCGCAAGCCTACGTCCAGACTATTCAGGCCGTCATCATCGGTATTGACGGCAAATCCGAAACAGCCATCGCCGGAGCCTGATAACAGAGCGAGATTCACCGGGCCCAGGACAGGGAATGTAACCTGAGGCTCGGTGCCAAGAGGCGTGACAAGCAGCAAATGTTCGCCGGGAGGTACAAAATCGAATCCCGAGCCGGGCTTGTCAATATCGATCTTGCTGCGACCGCTGAGGCGCAGCGAGTAATTTGCAAAATCAAAATCGTGGCGATCTTTTGTAAAAAAGTCCGTGCCCTCTTGGTTGACGACAAGGCCTTGAGCTTTAAGGTTGTCCGGGTCATCGCTCGCGAACCAGGCGAACCTTGTCCCTGCGGCCCCCGACCCAGTGAGAAAGTTCCACATCGTCCTGATGAAATCATCTAGGGGCACGTCGCCGTACGGCAGACCGGGAAAGAAGACATAGGCACCCGGGAATGCTGAAAGCGAATCGGCAAGCGAGATCGGATTTTGTGGAGGGACAGTTCCTTCAGGTAGGAGATAACCGTTTCGGGCCGTTGACTGATCAGAGCCTTCCGGCAAAAAAAGCAGCGTCGTGTTTAGTCGAATGAAGTTGGCCATGGCAGCTTTCTGTTCCTGGTTGTTGAAGTACCGTAAGGCGCAGCGAATTCTGCGCACGGGCGAACTGTTCCAAAACTCTCTACTGACCGCACGCGGACCGTCTGAGTTGAACCTGTAACGAGGAGCTGAATTCAGGCAGCGTTGCAATACCATTGAAGCAGCCATAATTGGGATCGTTAACCTCAACTAAAAGCTGATTCCTGGCTATGGAAATCCCAAGGTTAGGCCCTCGGCTAACGCAGTTAATGATTACCTGACCGGAGTTATTGGTGAGCGTTTCGTAAGGATCAACAGCATACGGCCAGCCGGGGAAATTGACCTCTACCTCAGCGACTACGGGCCGATTGCTCTCGTCTACAACGGTGATGGTAAGTTGCGCTAGATTGTTCTTGGGACTAAATATTACCCTGGCGTCAGGACGGCCGATTATCAAGACCGCCGCTGCATCAAAAACGAACGGAGTATACTGGAGAAATACCAGGAATTCTCCTTCATACGGAAAAAGCATGTTCACGACGGCAAGACCATTCTGCTCAACGTTGGCGGAGGTTATTGTGACGTCGACTGGCCCAAGGAATTCTTCTCCGCTGCGCACATAAGCCTCTACCACGGGGGAGTTCACATACTGTAGTTCATCCTGGGTGAAGTTAGAGCCGCATACAGGAAAGATGTACTCAAGCCCTTGAAGCTGCGTAATGACCGAGCCACTCTGAGAAGTTGCCAACGGGGCAGTTAAGTTTCTCAGATTTGTAAACGTCCTCCCCCCGGAGGTCACTCTGGGTATCTCGAAAACCTGCTCGGCAGTCGAGGCTCTTGCGCCAGGGCGCGGCAACGGCGCGATTGGACGGGTCACGGTTATCCGATCGAAGGGGGGTGCCCCTTGTGGGTTCGGCGCATCAATGAAGACCGCTCCGCCTCTGTTAGCCGCCACTCTCGGAATCGTGAACCGGCCACTGTCATCCGTGATTGTTTCGTAACGGTATGGGTAGCTGCTATAGACTACGGTCGCGCCTTTGACTGGCGGACCGCCTTGCTCAACCCTCACTACGCCAGTTAGCGAGACGAGCGGTTCGCGCTTGCCCAGCAACTCGTCTTCAGTGAGCCTTACCCGAACAATTCCCCGCTGAGGGATGGTCACAGTGCGCTCGGCCGTGATGCCCGGCGTCGGCCCGACAAAGTAAAGACGGAGTGATTGCATCGCGGGGAGGCCGGCGATCTTTGTTGTCCCTCCAAGCTCCAGTGGGATTTGACGCCGTTTCGCGAGAAACTGCCCGACCGCCATGTCACGCCGGTTGAGAAGGCTGAGCATCTGACTCGTTTGCGCCCCTGACGCGCCGCGAAGGCCAAGAGATTTGACTCCCATCATCAGGCCAAGAGGCAGGTCAGTCTTGCTCGCCTCAATAGAAACCTCAAGCGTCGCTCCCGCCGCCGGAGTTATCGACCCGGCCAGAATAGTTTGCCTCGCTCTGGTCCCTTTCGGCAGTCGAACGGTTCGCACTGCAGTCTGACCAGCATTGTTGAAGACCAGCAACTCAGGCGCGTCGACCGCCGCGAACCAACCGGTCACAAAGCGCCCTCGCGTATCCGGATTCGAACGCAGCCAGCGGCTCGGCACCCGAGCCCTCTCTATCCCTTCAAGTTTGTTCTCGGTGGGCAACGGAACCAGAGGTAAACCATGCATCTGACGCTGGTAATCGGAAACCGTCAAACGCGAGCCGTAGCCGCAGTCTACCGTGATCGAATTCGGATCTTTGCCGAATCCGGAAACCGTTCCCCGGACTCGTATCGGGAGCGGGACCTTGAATTCTGTTACAGATTTGTCGAACATTCGATCAATCAACCTGATGCCTGTAACCGGGTCCTCGACAATCAACTTTCCTTCCCTCGTCATACCGTTCACATATCCGGAAGCGTCTGTCGTGTAACTCGACCTCTTGCCATCGGGGGTAACGATCGTCACTTTTAAGCCGGAAGCGGACTGGCCAGATATGAGATAAACAAACTTTATGCGGTCGCCAGGTTGCGCGAGACTCAGGGAAACGAAGATTAAGACGGCGGTCGCCACATAAGCATAAGCGCCCTTACGCTTTGTGAGGTTCCAGATGGCAGTCATTGATACTCTCCTTTATTGGTCTGCGCGCGCAGCTAAGTCATTCGCCGCATAACTCGGAAACCAATACTGTCCCAGTGGCCTATGGAGAAGTAGTTGACGCGATAGCCGGGCGAGCACTGGTATTGCGGAGTTCGGAAACTGCCGCCTCGTATCATCGGGGCAGGGCACGAAGGGTCAAGAAAAACTGGGTTGCGTGATGGCGCGTGAAAGTAGAACTGAACGTCAAGACAGTCGACCGTCCACTCCCAGACATTGCCGGGAATTCCGTAGAGGCCGAAGGCGTTTTGAGAGAGCCGGCTGGCCGGCTCTGCGCCGAGCATGGCGATGGGGCGGTCACAGTTGATCTTCGATGTGTCGAACTGGTCCCCCCACGGCCAGATCGTCTTCGAATCCGCTCGGGCGCAGTACTCCCATTGCGCCTCGCTCGGCAGCGTGTAGAAATGGCCGGTCTTCTCCGACAACCACCGCGCGTAAGCGAGCGCGCCCTGCCAGCTAACGCCGGTGACTGGCAAGCCGGCTGCTCCCGCCTTTACTGAAACGGGGTGTCCCGATTCAGGAACGGTCAATCCCGGCGTCAATCTGACCTGTATCAGCGCGTCGGTCTGCTCGAGCGAGAGACGACGGTCGTTTAGGAACATAGCGAACTCTTCGTTGGTGATCTGAAACTGGCCGATTGCAAATGGGGAGAGCACGACCCTATGCGGAACATTTCTGGTGTTATAGGCAGGGTCGGATGGTTGAGTCCCCATTATGAATTCG
>Ga0075418_10001017_pt1 | contig 30977 bp, 22 predicted proteins | sample SoiMetdeltSBSDD2_FD_81776 | JGI IMG/M metagenome (GOLD analysis project Ga0075418, IMG submission 81776) | Bulk soil microbial communities from a Populus tree surrounding site in Tennessee, USA - Soil MetaG P. deltoides SBSDD2 | ecosystem: Environmental > Terrestrial > Soil > Tree plantation... | reverse complement strand
TATTTCATCACTCCGGCAGGTACCAGAGTCCCTGACGATCCGAACATTTCTCGGTGGTCGCCGAATAACTACCAAAACCAGCATCGCCAGGACAACCAGCCATCGAAGACTCACCATCGTCGTCCCGAGTGGGCAAGATCAGCGCCACTCGGAAGCGCCTGATTTTGGCGGGGATCCAGGGAATGGACAGTCGTCGGCAGTGAAAGAACTTCTGGCACGGACAGATACGTGTATGACAAACGGCAACTGTAATCAACGGTCAAACCATCAGTGTCGCCACGCACGCCGCGTACGTCTCACCGTCCACCACAATCTGGTGAATCGCAACAACGCGCAGCTTACCTGCGCTGCCGCGGATGAATCGATTCCACAATCTTGTCATAGATGAGACGGACGGACTCGACGCCTGATGTGTATTCCCCTCGGCTGCCGGTGTCTTTCGCGCAATCGATCGTTGGGCAGCGTCGAGGATCGTTGAAACGAGGCGGTCGGGAACGAGGCGCTCGTCGACTCTGTGGATGGCCGACCGAACCGCCGCCTGAATCCGACCACGCCAGCGCAGTTCGATAAGCGAGACCAGCACGCCTGTTCCGAGAATGGCGACGACAACGGCCAGCATGTAGAGATTGAAGTTGTCACCGAGCTTGTGTTCGAGCCAGGAGTGCGCAAGCATCTTGACACCAACCGTCAGGAGCACGGCGGCGAGCGAATGCTTCAAATAGGGAAGCGTGTGCAGCGCGCCGGCGAGCGCGAAGTACAGCGAACGCAGGCCGAGAATCGCGAAAACGTTACTCGTGAATACGAGAAATGGATCCGCCGTAATCGCGAAGATTGCCGGAATCGAGTCCACAGCAAAGATCAAATCGGTCGTCTCGATCATGACCAGCGCGAGCGCGAGTGGCGTCAGCAGCCATCGGCTCGCCGATGGATCGGGTGGATCGCGCTTTACGAGAAAATGCTCGCCGTGAAACTCTGTCGTAACCGGCAACAGCCGCCGCATCAGGCGTACTACCCACTTCCGTTCTAAATCCACCGGCTGGTCGCCCATGAAGAGCATACGGCCCGCCGTTGCAATCAGGACGATCCCGAACGCAGGCAGCGTCCACGCAAAGTGCGACACCAGCTGTGCACCGATTGCGATCATGATGCCCCGCATCACCAGCGCCCCGAGAATGCCCCAGAACAACAGGCGGTGCTGAAATATCCGAGGAATCGCGAAGTAGGTGAAGAGCATCGCGATGACGAACACGTTGTCCGCGCTCAGCGAGAGCTCGACGAGGTATCCGGTCAGGAATTTCAGCACTGCCGCTCGGGCATCATTGACCTGGCCTTCTGGCAATGCCGCCGTGCGCTCGACCGCGTCGGGCGCGAGACCCATCCCGAACCAGTGCCGGTCGTAGCCGAGATAGATCACGCCGGCAAACGCGAACGCCGTCGCGATCCATATCAACGTCCAGGTCAGTGCTTCCCGCACCGACACGACGTGCGCGCGGCGATGAAAGACGCCGAGATCGAGCGCCAGCAGAATGAGAATGAAGCTCAGGAAGGCGATCCAAATGACCACCACACACCTCCATTGGTGTGGCAGTCTCGCTGGATGCGTCGATGCGTCGGTTTCAGCCGGGAGCTCGATCGAGCTCCGTGTTGACGACTGGACCACCCGCCGGGTGCGGGCCGCTACTCCCTACCAATGAGCAGCGTACTGTTGTCAGCGCGCGTGTGTCAACGCTGACGAAGAATTGCCACCAACACGCCACGACCAATTCATCTGCAATTCATCACGCGTTCATGTCGCTGACGTCTATTCGGAATAGATGACAAACCGTCATCACGCGCCTGTGCTCAGGCGCTGAAAGGAGACGCCATGACATCAATTTTCAAAGGCGGCATCGTCCTCGCCGGTGTGCTGCTGCTATCTGTGGCCGGTACTGCCCAGGCCGGCATGGAACCCGTTGTCAAAGCAAACGTGCCGTTCGCCTTCGTCGTGAACGGACACAACATGCCTGCCGGCAAGTACCGGATTGAGCGCGACGATCGCTCCCCCTCGTTGCTGCTCATCCGCGGCGATCAGAAGAGCAACCACGCCGCCGCATTCGTATTGTCGATTCGAGACGGGGGACGCGATCCAAGCGGCTCCACACCGGTGTTGACATTCAAGCACGTCGAGAACACCTATCAGCTCACGAGTGTGTGGGACTCGCAGGACGAGGGATTTGACGTCGTCGCCCGATGAGCCGCCTGGATGCCGATGTTTGAGCAGCCGCATCACATGCGCGCAGTAGTGATTGTGTTTGGTGTTGCCGTAGCGACCGTGTTGGTCGCCGCACACCTGCCGAAAAGCGTGGCGAAGCTTGCTGGAGTGCGCAGCGCGCAGGCGGCGCCGGCACGAAACGCCACTTCACCAGCTGTCCCCGTTGCGGTGGCAACCGTCTCGCGCGCAGATGTCCCGATTCGACTCACCGCGCTCGGGTCTGTGACGGCGTTCAATACCGTGACTGTCCGGCCGCGCGTCGACGGACAGCTGGTGGAAGTGTCCTTCCGCGAAGGGCAATCGGTGAAACAGGGTGATCGGCTTGCGCAGATCGATCCGCGCCCGTTTCAAGTGCAACTCGAACAGGCAGAGGGGCAGCTGGCGCGGGATCAGGCGCAACTCGCCAACGCGCGGGTTGACTTGGTGCGATACCAAACGCTCTGGAGTGAGGATTCGATCGCGCAACAGAACGTCACGGCGCAGGAGTCGGCGGTCAAGCAACTCGAGGCGGCGATCAAGGTTGATCAATCGGCGATCGACAACGCCCGCTTGAACCTGACCTATTCGCGAATCACAGCTCCAATCAACGGCCGAGTAGGGCTTCGCCTTGTCGACGTCGGCAATGTTGTCACCGCTGCCAATACGGCGGGCATCGTCGTTATCACCGAAATCGACCCGATTGCCGTGGTGTTCACGCTGCCGGAAGACGCGTTGCGTACTGTGCTGCCGCGCATCCGCGCCGGCGCCAGACTACCAGTGGACGCATTCGATCGCGCGGGCGCCGCGCGGCTCGCCAGCGGAACAGTGCTGACGGTGGACAACGAGATCGACCAATCCACCGGAACCGTGCGGCTCAAGGCGGTATTCGACAATCACGACCAGGCGTTGTTTCCCTCGCAGTTCGTCAACGTGCAACTCCTGGCCGACACCGAGCGAAATCAACTCGTCGTGCCCGCTTCGGCGGTGCAGCAAGGGCCCCAGGGCGCATTCGTCTATGTCGTGCGCGATGGAAGGGCTCTCGTGCAGCAGGTGAAGGTCGGCACGACGGAGGGTGACCGCGTCTCGATTCTGGACGGCGTACGTGCCGCGGACGTCGTGGTCACAGACGGCGTCGATCGTCTGCGCAACGGTGCAGCGGTCGACGTCCGCCGGTGATCGATCCATGAGTCCGTCACGTCCTTTCATCCTCAGGCCGATCGCGACGTCGCTGTTGATGGTCGCGGTGATCATGGCAGGCGCCGTTGCCTACAGGCAGCTTCCTGTCTCGGCGTTGCCTGAGGTCGATTACCCGACGATTCAGGTCACAACGTTCTACCCCGGCGCGAGCCCGGATGTGATCGCGACATCGCTGACCGCCCCGCTCGAGCGGCAGTTTGGACAGATGCCGGGGCTGAAGCAGATGACATCGACGAGCTCGTTCGGAAGCTCGGTGATCACACTTCAGTTCGATCTGACGCTGAACATCGACATTGCCGAGCAAGAAGTGCAGGCAGCGGTAAACGCCAGCGGCACTCTGCTCCCCGCCGATTTGCCGAATCCGCCCGTTTACAGCAAGGTCAATCCAGCAGATGCACCGGTGCTGACTCTGGCGCTGACCTCCGATGTGCTGCCGTTGCGCGACGTTCAATCTCTCGCCGACACACGCCTCGTACCGAAGATTTCGCAATTGGCCGGTGTCGGCCTGGTGACCATCGGCGGCGGTCAGAAGCCCGCTGTTCGCGTCCAGGCCAACCCCACGGCGCTGGCATCGTACGGGCTGAGCCTCACGCAACTGACGCAGGCAATCGCTGCCGCGAACGCCAACCAGGCCAAGGGATCAATCGATGGCCCGCATCGCGCGTATGCCATCGACGACAACGATCAGCTGACTTCTGCTTCGGCGTACCGGTCGCTTGTTGTGTCGTACAAGGATGGCGCGCCGGTTCGGCTCTCGGACGTAGCGGACGTCGTCGATGGCGTCGAGGACGCGCATCAGGCCGCCTGGATGAATACGACCCCGGCGGTGATCGTCAATGTTCAACGCCAACCGGGAGCGAACACGATCGCCGTCGTCGATCGCATCAAGGCGCTGTTGCCACAGCTGACCGATACGCTGCCGTCAGGGATACGCGTGTCAGTGCTGACGGATCGCACGATGACCATCCGCGCATCGATTGCGGATGTTCAGTTCGAACTCGGCCTCACAGTGGCGCTGGTTGTCGCGGTGATCTTTCTTTTCCTGCGAAGGTTGTCGACGACCTTCATCCCGGCAGTCGCGGTGCCGCTCTCGCTGGTTGGGACGTTCGCCGTGATGTTTTTCGCAGGGTTCAGCCTCAACAACCTGACCCTCATGGCGCTGACGATCTCGACCGGCTTCGTTGTCGACGATGCGATCGTCATGATCGAGAACATCGCGCGATACGTCGAAGCGGGGGAGAAGCCTCTTCAGGCCGCGCTCAAGGGTGCGGAGCAGATCGGTTTTACGATCGTGTCGCTCACCGTCTCTCTCATCGCCGTTCTGATCCCGCTGCTCTTCATGGGTGACGTAGTCGGACGGTTGTTTCGCGAGTTTGCGATCACGCTCAGTGTGACGATCCTGGTTTCGGCTGTGGTATCGCTGACCCTTACTCCGATGATGTGCGCACGAATCCTGCGACACACGCCACGCGAAAGCGAGGGGCGGGTCGCGCGCGCACTCGACAGCGGCTTCACGCGTATGCGCGATGCTTACGGTCGATCGCTGACCTGGGTACTCGCGCGGCAGCGGGCGACTCTCCTGATCTTCGGCGGGACGCTGGCCCTGACGGCTTTCCTCTTCGTCATTGTCCCGAAAGGCTTCTTCCCTGTGCAGGACACGGGCGTCATCATCGGCGTCACAGAAGCGCCGCAAACGATCTCGTTCCAGAGCCTTGCCGAGCGTCAACAGGCGCTAGTCAAAGCGCTTCTGGCCGACCCGGCGATTGAAAGCCTTTCGTCTTTCATTGGTGTGGATGGCACAAACGTCACCGCAAATAGTGGACGCCTGCAGATCAACCTCAAACCGATCAACCAGCGCCGCGACGATGTCAGCACGATTATCCGAAGGCTCCAGTCGCGTGCGTCCTCGGTGGACGGCATCGCGCTCTACATGCAGGCGGTCCAGGATCTCGAGGTCGAAGACCGGCTCAGCCGCACGCAATATCAGTACAGCATCGAGCATCCGGATCACGCGCAACTGGATCTCTGGGCGGGACGGCTGCTCGAGGCCTTGCGACAGGAGCGGGCGCTGCAGGACGTCGCAACGGATCAACAAAACGGGGGAATGCGCGCCGACATTGCCATTGACCGCGACACAGCCGGGCGCTTCGGTATCAGCGCCCGGAGCGTTGACGACGCGCTTTACAGCGCGTTCGGGCAGCGGCAGGTATCGACGATTTTTACGCAATTGAACCAATACCACGTCGTGCTCGAGGTAAAGCCCGAGTACAGCCGCAATCCGGACGCATTAGCGGGGATTTACGTTCCGGCGAATGACGGTCGAGTTGTCCCGCTGCAGGCGTTCACGACAGTGACGACGGCGGCGACCCCGCTCACGATCAACCACCAGGGACAATTCCCGTCGGCGACGATGTCATTCAATCTCGCGGATGGAGTGTCGCTCGGCGAGGCCGTGACGACCGTCGAAAACGTCGCGCGTCGCATCGGGCTGCCTTCTGGATTCCGTGCGGGATTTCAGGGAAGCGCTGCCGCATTTCAGGCCTCGCTCGCGAATGAGGGCTGGCTCGTTGTTGCCGCGATAGTTACGGTCTACATCGTCCTTGGTGTGTTGTACGAGAGCTACATCCATCCGTTGACGATTCTGTCGACGCTACCCTCGGCGGGCATTGGTGCACTGGTTGCGCTGCTTTTGACCGGTCAGGATCTCGGTCTTGTCGCGGTGATCGGTCTGGTGTTGCTCATCGGCATCGTCAAGAAGAACGCAATCATGATGATCGACTTCGCGCTCGAAGCGCAGCGCGAACAGGGCGCGGCGCCTCACGAGGCGATCTACCAGGCGTCGTTGCTGCGCTTCCGTCCGATCATGATGACCACTATGGCAGCGCTTCTCGGTGGTCTACCGTTGGCTCTTGCATCCGGGACCGGCGCGGAGCTGCGCCGGCCCCTCGGTATCGCGATTGTCGGCGGCTTGCTGCTCAGCCAGGTTCTGACGCTCTATACGACGCCGGTCATCTATCTCGCCTTCGAGCGCCTCTCGGCACGGTTCCGCCGATGACTCTTTCGGAACCTTTCATTCGGCGCCCAGTTGCCACCAGTCTGCTCGCGCTCGCGCTGGCGATCGCTGGCGTACTTGCGTTCCTGAACCTGGCGGTCGCACCGCTACCGCAGGTCGCGTATCCGACGATCGTCGTGAACGCCGGGTTGCCAGGTGCGAGCCCCGAGACGATGGCCTCGTCGGTCGCCACCCCACTCGAGCGACAGTTCGGGCGCATTGCCGGTGTAACGGAGATGACCTCTTCGAGCGGACTTGGCAGCACGACGGTCGTGCTGCAATTCGATCTCGGACGCGACATTGACGCCGCTGCACGCGACGTGCAGGCGGCCATCAATGCCGCGCGCGCGCAACTGCCCGCGAATCTGCCGAGCAACCCGTCGTACCGCAAGGTCAATCCCGCGGACGCACCGGCCATGATTCTCTCTCTCACTTCTGACTCGCTGCCGATCCCGCGTATCTACGACCTCGCGTCGTCGATGCTGGCGCAGGAAATCTCGCAACTGGATGGAGTGGGGCAGGTCACCGTCGGCGGCGGCGCGCTGCCCGCTGTCCGTGTGGAGCTGAACCCGAATGTTCTGAACAAGTACGGCATCTCGCTCGAGCAGGTTCGCGCGGTCCTCGCGCAGGCCAATGCGAATACCGCCAAAGGTCAGTTGGCGGATGAGCGAACAAGCTGGGAGCTTCACAGCAGTGACCAGCTTCTGCGCGCATCTGACTATGTGCCCTTGATCGTCGCCCAGTCGCAAGGAGCCGTCGTCCGCCTCACCGACGTCGGCAGCGTGATCGACGGCGTTCAGGACGTACGCGCCGCAGGAATGCTGAACGGACGCCCCGCGGTTTCGATGGTCATAACCACTGAACCGGGAGCGAACATTATCGACACGGTCGATCGCATCCGAGCCAATCTGCCGCGGTACCGTGGGCTCCTGCCGGAGAGCGTCGATCTGCGGGTTGCGGTGGACCGGACGACGACGATTCGCGCGTCGGTCCACGATGTCGAGCGCACTCTCCTTATCGCGGTCGGACTCGTCATCGTCGTGGTCTTCACGTTTCTTCGAACCGGGTGGGCGACGGTAATCCCAAGCGTTGCCGTTCCACTTTCCCTTCTCGGCACCTTTGCAGTGATGTGGTTTCTCGGCTATAGCCTCGACAATCTGTCGCTGATGGCGCTGACGATCTCCACAGGCTTCGTGGTGGACGATGCCATCGTCGTGCTGGAGAACATTACGCGGCACCTCGAAGAGGGTCGTTCGCGTTTCGACGCGGCCCTCGAGGGTGCTCGAGAGGTTGGGTTTACCGTGTTGTCGATGAGCCTGTCGCTTATCGCTGTCTTCATTCCGTTGTTGTTTATGGGCGGGCTCGTGGGGCGAATCTTCCGTGAGTTCGCGGTGACGCTGTCGGTTGCGGTGGCGGTCTCACTTGTGATCTCGCTGACCACGACGCCAATGTTGTGCGCACGCTTCTTGCGAAGCGTCCGAACTGTGCGCGAAATGGCGGATCAGAAGTCCTCCGGAGGAACGGCGATCTTCGATCGGCTTCGCCGCGGATACGATCGCACGCTCCAGTGGGCGCTCGCTCACACCGGGATTACGCTGACCTGCCTTGTCCTGACCATTGCGCTCAATTGGTATTTGATTGCAATTGTCCCAAAGGGATTCTTTCCGCAGCAGGATAACGGCCTGATGATGGGCACCATTCAGGCGTCACAGGGAACATCGTTTCAGGCAATGCAGCAGATTCTCAGCGATGATGTGCGCCTGTTACTCAAAGACCCGGCGATTGACGCGATCGTTGCTATTCGTGGCGGCGGTGCGACCTCGAATCAGGCGAGATTGTTCATCTCGCTCAAGCCGCGCGTAGAGCGCGGTGCGAGCTCGGATCAGATCATTACGCGTCTGCGGCCGCTGTTTGCACACGACCCGCGCGCCAGCATGTACTTGCAAGCCTCGCAGGATATTCGCGTCGGTGGCAGGAGCGCGAACGCGCAGTATCAGTACACGCTTGAAGGCGACGACACCGCCACGCTGAATGCGTGGGCACCGAGGCTCGTTGCGCGTCTGCGTCGGGAGCCGATCCTTGCTGACGTGAACACGGATCAACAGAACAGCGGCCTCGATGTACGGATCGATATCGATCGGGATACCGCGGCGCGGCTCGGCGTGAATGCAGCTGCGATCGATCAGGCGCTGTACGACGCCTTCGGTCAGCGGCAGGTCTCGACGATGTATGAGGGATTGAATCAATACCGCGTGGTGATGGAGGTTGCGCCGGAGTACTGGCAGCAGCCGGAGACGCTCAACACGATGTACGTCGCAGGAACGGACGGCAGGCTCGTGCCGCTTTCTGCAATTGCCAGATTCGGCCGATCCACGTCACCGCTGTCGATCAACCATCAGTCGCAGTTTGCTGCCGTCACTTTGTCGTTCAACCTGCGGCCCAATGCTTCGCTTGGTGATGCCATCACCGCCATCGACAGCGCAGCTCGCGACATTGGCATGCCGGTCAGCATCCATGGAAGCCTTCAGGGAACAGCTCGCGTGTTTGAGCAATCGCTCGCCAACGAGCCCTGGCTGATCGCCGCGGCACTGGCGGCGGTGTACATCGTGCTCGGCGTTCTGTACGAAAGCCTGGTGCATCCGCTGACTATCCTCTCGACTCTGCCGTCGGCCGGTGCCGGCGCGATGCTGGCGCTCGCCCTGACGCGGACCGAGTTCACGGTCATTGCGCTGATCGGACTGATTCTGCTGATCGGGATTGTGAAGAAGAACGCGATCATGATGATTGACGTTGCGCTCGAGACCCGGCGTCGCGAGGGTATTCCTCCAGAAGAGGCAATTCGCCGGGCCTCGCTGCTGCGGCTGCGGCCAATTCTGATGACGACGATGGCGGCTATGCTCGGGGCGCTGCCGATTGCTCTCAACAGCGGCACTGGTTCCGAGCTCCGTCGTCCGCTCGGGATTTCGATCATCGGTGGATTGATTGTGAGTCAGTTGCTGACGCTGTACACCACGCCGGCGCTGTACGTCGTGATGGATCGCCTGCGCATGCGGTTGACGCAATGGCGCAGCGTAGTCGGGCGTTGGGCAACAGCACGTGCGGAGGGATAGTTGCGGAAGATCATTGTCGTCATTGCGACCGCCGTGGCAGCCGGCTGCGCTGTCGGTCCGCGCTATGTACCGCCACAGGTAATGGTTCCGCCAGCCTACAAGGAGCAGAATTCTGGCGCCGTAGCTGTGCTTCAGCCTGCGCAGCCGCTCGACCAGGTATCACGAGACACCTGGTGGCAGGTATTTGGTGACCCGGCGCTCAACGATCTCGAAGTGCGACTGCGCGGCGGGAATCCGGCGCTGGCGGAGGCCGAGGCGCGATTTCGACAAGCGCGGGCGCTGGTTGGTCAGGAACGGGCGCAATACTTTCCGGTTGTGACGGCGGCCACGTCGGCAACGCGCATGCACGGGGCCTCGGACTCACGCGCCGAGCTATCGAGCGGGACCGCCACCGCCTACGCTCTTCGCGCGGACGTGTCGTGGGAAGCCGATCTTTGGGGGCGAATCCGACAGACTGTTGCATCGGGAGCCGCAGCCGCGCAAGCGGCTGCGGGAGATGTCGAGAGTGCGCGCTTGAGTCTCGGGGCTGAATTGGCAGCCGATTACTTTGAACTGCGGTCCTTCGATGCTGAACTGGCGCTCTTCGATCAAACGATCGACGCGTACCAGCGCGCGGCCACGTTGACGCGCAATCAGTACAACGCAGGGATCGTATCGCGGGCCGACGTAGACCAGGCCGACACACAGCTGGCGTCAGCGGAAGCACAGGCCGTCGATGTTCGCCTGCAGCGCGCGCAGCTCGAACATGCGATTGCCGTACTCGTCGGTGAACAGCCAGCCAATCTCTCGATCCCGTCTGCACCGCTCTCGGGAGAACCGCCACTCGTGCCGGCCGACGTCCCATCGCTGCTACTCCAGCGGCGACCCGACATTGGCGCCGCCGAGCGTCGCGTCGCCGCTGCGAATGCGCAGATTGGAGTCGCATCCGCCGCTTTCTTTCCAGCGCTGACGCTGACCGGTGATGCCGGTTTTCAAGCGACGCATTGGCAGCAGTGGCTGTCGTGGCCGATGCGATTCTGGTCCGTGGGCCCGGCGCTTGCCCTCACGCTCTTCGATGCTGGCGCGCGTCGTTCCCTGAAAGCGCAGGCCGTTGCCAGCTACGACGGGACGGTTGCGATTTACAGGGAGACGGTGCTGTCGGCGATTCAGGATGTGGAAGACAATCTCGCGGCGGAGCAGTTGCTCAAGGATGAAGCGGATCGGCAGCGGGCGGCGGCAGCTGCAGCGCAGCGCTCGCTCGACATCTCAATGAATCAATATCGCGCTGGGATCGTCAGCTATCTCCAGGTCGAGACACAACAAACCGCGCTTCTCACAAGTCAACGGGCCGCGTTGGCCGTCACTGGACGGCAATTTGTTGCCGCCGTGCAGTTGATACGCGCGCTAGGAGGAGGGTGGAGGGCGCCTGTGTGACAACCAGCAATTCTGCCCCGGTCCACTCGCTCCACGCGCAGTAGCCTCGCTCGTTCCCGCACAAAAGCCCACTTGCATCGGTCGTCAACGTGGCAATGCTTTTGCCTCTACAGGTGTAGGGCAGGATCTTAGACCGTGCCAGACGCGGTGACCGCACCCTACCCGCGTTCAGGAGTGGAGGAAAACACGTGCGCGTTCTCGTCATTGAAGATGATTACAAGGTCGCGAACTTTATCGAGAAAGGGCTGAAGCAGGAGAGTTACGCCGTCGATGTGTTGCGCGATGGCATCGCGGCTGGCGATCAGGCGATCGCGGTTGATTACGATGCCGTCGTGCTCGACCTGATGCTTCCAGGGCGGAGTGGGTTTCAGGTCTTGCGCGATATCCGCGCGCGAAAGCAATCGCTACCGGTCATCATGCTGACCGCAAGGGGCTCGCTCGACGAACGGATCGCAGGGCTGGACGCAGGAGCCGACGACTACATGGCGAAGCCATTCGCTCTGGCCGAGCTGTCGGCCCGCCTCCGCGCGCTGCTTCGCCGCGGCGCCCCCCGTGAAACTGTTTTGCGCCTCGCCGACCTCGAGATTGATACCGCCCGCCGCATCGTGCGTCGTGCCGGTGTCACCATCGCGCTCAAGCCGAAGGAGTACGCGCTCCTCGAGTTTCTGATGCGGCACAGCGACCGTCCCGTCACCAAGTCACTGATCATCGAGCACGTCTGGGATATTCACTTCGACAGCATCAGCAACGTGGTCGAGGTGCACATCAACTCTTTGCGGAACAAAATCGACCGCAGCTTTGCCAGTCCGCTCATTCATACGATTCGAGGAGTCGGTTACGTGCTCACTGACAACCCGGCATGAGCCGCACGCTGCGTGGACGCCTGGCAATCGTTTCCGCGGTGACGTTCGGACTCCTGTTGGCGGTGGCAGGCGCGGTGTCCTACCGCGTTCTCGTGTACTGGCTCGATCTTGACGCCACCGTTCGGCTGACCGAGCTGACCGATGGCTTGCGTGGCTATCTGCGGTTTGACGGCTCGACGCCGCGCGTCGTCTTTGATGAACACGATCCCGAGATATCGGCATTCATTCACGATGCAACCCAGTTTTTCCAGCTATATGACGCCACGGCTGGGTGTGTCCTGGTGCAGTCGGATGGCGCGCGACTGTTCGGGCTGACGTTCACTCCCGACCAGATTCGTGCAGTTCGCGACGTGCCACGGCCGGTGGATATCGACACACGCCGCGGGCGCCTGCGTCTATCCAACAGCCTCGTTCGGGATCGATCCGGCGCTGACTATGTGCTCCAGGTGGGCATATCACTCGCACCAACGGACGCGGCGCTGCGTCGGTATCGACATCTGCTTCTCTATTCAGTGCCTGCAGCGCTTGTCGTGGCCGCATTCACCGCATGGGGACTCGGCGGTGTTGCACTGAAACCCCTGACACGCGTCGCGGACGCCGCGCGGACGATCGATGTACGAAGTCTTGGTACCCGGTTGCCGACTCGTGGCACCGACGACGAGCTCGATCGAGTGGTCGCTGCGTTTAACGGCACGCTCGATCGTCTCGACACGGCGGTTGCAGAAATGCGCCAGTTCAGCGCGGCACTGGCACACGAGCTCCGCACACCACTGGCGATCCTGCGCGGCGAGCTGGAGCTCAACCTGCGTCAGTGCCGCAGTGAATCGCAGGCGTTTGCAAGTCAATTGGAGGAAATCGACAGGCTGAAACGGCTCATCGATCAGATCCTCACGCTCGCCCGGGCCGAGTCCGGCCAGATTGCTCTCGCCAGCGTGTCCGTCGATATCGGGAATCTCGCGACTTCGCTGGTCGACGAGCTGCAGCCCATCGCCGATGCCCGCGACATCGAATTATCGTGCGGGCGGCACGACGGCGTGATCGTCAACGGAGACGCCGGATGGTTGCAACGGCTGCTGATCAATCTGCTCGACAACGCGCTGAAGTTCACGCCGGAAGGAGGGCGTGTCACCGTTGACGTGTGCTGCGACGGTGGGTCAGCGCGGATGATCGTGAGCGACACCGGAATGGGTATGTCTTCGGCGAATGCGCAGCGTGCGTTCGACCCGTTCTTTCGCGCCGACCCGGCGCGTTCCTCGACGACAGAAGGGGCGGGCCTCGGGTTGACCCTTGCGCGATGGATTGTGCAGAGCCATCACGGAACGATCAACCTCGAGAGTTCGCCCGGCGCAGGATCGACCTTTACCGTGACGCTGCCACTGTGGCGAGAGGGGCAGTTTCCGCAACAGCACCACACACGTCACCAATCATCACAGCCCAAACACCTGTAATCGCACGACGTAAGGTCGGCACTCCCTTTGCCAGACTCGATCGAAGTAGCCGTGGAGCGTCGCGGGGAGACGGCCCGTCAACACGTTGTAGCTCAGGAGATCTGAAGGTATGCGGTCGTCGACGCTCGTCTTGTTTCTTGCTCTCATGTGCGCCACCGTTGCTTCGGCGCAGCAAACCACCGGAACGATTACCGGCCGCGCGACGGATGCGCAGAACCTGGCCGTGCCAGGCGCCACCGTTACGCTCACTGGACCGCAAGGCACCCAAACCGCGACCACCGACGGCCAGGGGCGCTTTGCGTTTGCCTACGTCACGCCTGGGACTTACACCATTCGTGTCGAACTCACGGGATTCAATGCGGTCGAGCGAAAAGACGTCAACGTCAGCCTCGGTCAAACCGTGGACCTGCCACTGACGATGACCGTCGGGGCCCTCAGCGAAACCGTTGATGTCACGGCCTCCTCGCCGCTGATCGACCGAACCTCCACGACAACTGGTGCGGTGATATCGAGCGACCTGCTCGAACGCGTGCCGGTCGGCCGTCGCGTCAGCGACACCCTGTATCTGGCCCCGGGCGTGAGCAGTGGAGGCACAGTGGGGCAGGCCAACCCCTCAATGTCCGGCGGCTCCGGCCTGGAGAATCAATATGTCATCGACGGCGTCAACGTGACCAACCAGGGTTACGGCGCGCTTGGTCCGTACTCGATCGTGTTTGGTTCTCTCGGCAACGCCACGCCGTTCGACTTCATCAAGGACGTGCAGGTGAAGACCGGAGGTTACGAAGCCGAATTCGGACAATCGACAGGTGGCGTCGTCAACGTGATCACGAAGAGCGGCAGCAATGCGATCAAAGGGTCGGCGTTCTACTACGATCGTCCGAGTGGCCTTGAAGGAACCTGGACCGAGGTGCAAACACCGAACGGTACGGTACAGACGACAGGATCGCGCAGCTACGATGGCGGTGTCGAAGGGGGAGGACCAATCCTGAAGGACCGATTGTTCTTCTTCGGAGCGATCGATCCATCCCGTGATGTGCGCACCTTCCAGGCCCCGCAAGGCTTTCCTCTCCTGAACCTCGGTGACGTCGATCGCACCAGAGACAGCACGACCTACGCGGCGAAAGCTACGATGCAACTCGCTAACGGTCAGCGGATCGACGCGTCGTTTTTTGGCGATCCGTCGAAGGGGCTCAACGGCCCACAGCGTGCCAGCGCGATGCTCAATCAGACGACCGCCGCTTTTAGTTCACTCGATTACGGGGGGCATAACCAGGCGATCCGCTACGACGGTGCAGTTCGGCCGAACTGGCTGCTCGAGGGATATTTCGCGCATGCGCTGAACAATCTGGCGGAGACGCCGTCGGTGGATGCGTGGGACGTGACCGACAGAACCGTCACACCGAATGTCTCGACTGGTGGAATCGGATTCTACGAGGCCGGGAGTCGAAGCAACAGCTATCAGTATGCGGTCAAGGCGACCAACTTCATCCGCGCTCACGAGATCAGATACGGCTATGAGTACGATCGCGGCAATTGGGATGTGACCAACAACTATACCGGTCCGACGTTCACAGCGCCGAACGGACAACAGACTGCAACCGGTGCGATCGTCGACGTCATTTCCGACTCGACCTTCAACCAGATCTATCGTGTGACCCGCGCGCGCTTCACGACTGGTCCGACAACCACGCAGACCTATCAATCGTTCTTTGTACAGGATACGTGGCGAGTTGGAAACCGGCTGACGGTTAATCCGGGACTGCGCTACGAGCAGCAGACGTTGAATGGAAACGCGATTTCCGACTACACGCTGAAGAACAACTGGGCACCGCGCATTGGCGCGACATTCGAGCCCGACTCGAGCGGCAAGACCAAGGTGTTCGGCAACTGGGGCCGGTACTATGCGCGGATGCCGAACGACCTGGCGTCCCGGGCGCTGTCGGGCGAGCTGACGGTGACGCGCGGCGACTACTTCGACGCGAACCTCACACAGCCGATACCCGATGGCACGCTGGCCGGCGGACAGACGACCCATCTCGTGCTCTCGGGCGGCACGGCTGGCGACACGATCGATCCGAACACGAAGATGTCCTACCTGGACGAATTCGTCGTCGGCATGAACCGTGAAGTCCTCCCCAATACGAGCGTAGGCGTCAACTACATCCACCGCAATACCCGCCGGGTGCTCGAGGACGTCGCGAGCTGTCCGATGGCTGCACTCTTCGTCGATGCCACGGCGGACGTCTGCGGTGGCGTGTCGTACATCCTGACCAACCCGACAGGCACGACGCCGATCAACCCGGCGGTCATCGCGGCGGATCCCAGGTTTGCCGATGTTACGTTCGCCGATCCAAGGCACCTCTACGACGCCCTCGAATTCACCTGGAACACACGATTCGCGAACAAGTGGTCGGCGCTGGCGTCGTATCGATGGTCGCGCTTGCGCGGAAACTTTGAGGGCTTCTACCGCGACGACAATGGGCAGTCGGATCCCGGCATCTCCTCGCTGTATGACTTCCCGCAAAACGATCCCACCTACACGTCAATCGGCGTGCCGGAATTCGGTTTTGGGGGAGACATCAGGTTCCTCGGCGATCCGAACGGGATTCTGCCGCTCGATCGACCGAATCAGTTCAAGGCGTATGGTCAGTATCTATGGGGGAATCTCAACCTGGGTATCGGTCTGTTTGCGGGATCAGGTGCGCCGTTGACGCCGTTAACGACGATTCCTGCGTATGGCAATGGTGGCGAGATTCCGACGGCGCCGCGCGGCAGCGGCATTCAGACGGTCGATGGGTTTAAAACGCGCACGCCGTTCCAGCGTCAGATCGACTTTCAGGCTGCCTACGATCTGAAGCTTCATGGGGATCGCCGCGTGACCCTCCTTGCAGACATCTTCAATCTGTTCGATCAACAGATCGTGCAGAACTACGATACGTGGACCTCACTGACATTTGGTGGCGGTCCGAACCCCAACTTCGGCCAGCCGACATCCCAGATCCTGTCGGGGCCGCAGATTCAGGCACCAAGGCAAATCAGAATCGGCGCGCGATTCACGTTTTGAGGCAGGTTAACGCGGCGCGGTCGCAAGGCCGCGCCCGACCCTTCAGCGTGCAGGAGGAAAGTTAATCCAAGGTTCACCGGATCATCAGGCTGGTCTTCGTCAATGGGTACAGAAGGAACTCAGAGAGGGGGACAGGCCATGAAAGCCATAGTGCTCGCAGTCGGAATGATGGTCATGCTCGGCGGTAGTTCGGTGCTTGCATCGACTCGATCGGACTACACCAAATCGTTTCCGCTGCAGACGCTGAAGACTTTTGAATTCAAGGACCAGCATCGCATCTCGCGCGATCCGCTCGCGAACAACGCGATCTGGGCCAACGATCTCAAAGACGCAATTCGAAAGGACCTCGCCGAACACGGCTACGCCGAGACCGGCGGGCGGCCGGATTTCTACATCGCCTTCTACGTCGGTCTCCAGGATCGCTACGACGCGAGCGTGATGGATTACCGCGTGCCGGTGTTTCACCACCGCGGCTGGTGGGGATGGCCGGGCGGCTACGACGTCTGGGCGGTACCGTATACCGAATCGACGCTCATCATTGATGTGATCGACGCAAAAACCAATCAGTTGGTATGGCGCGGGTACGATTCCGACGCGTTGAACAGCGGTAACCCCGAAAAGACGCTCGACTCGGCGGCGAATCACATCGTGTCGCGATTGGCTCATGACACTCGCAAGCACTCTGAGGCGTGATCCGCGGATCGGAAGGATCGTGTCGGCCAATCCAAGCAGAACGGCGAGTCACCTGTCTCCGCCGCGGACGACCATCGCAGTGGCGTCCGCGGCGGCGGCGCTTGCCGTCTTCGTTCTCGGCGCCCTTGCCGAAACGTGGCTGATTTCTCTGCTGCAGCCGTCGGAAGGGGAGCTCACCTGGATCGGCGATCTCATTCTCGCGATGACCCTCGGGATCGTCTTGTACTTGTGGCTCAATCTCCGGTTCACTCGAGCGGCTCTCATCGAGCTCGAACGAAACCGTATCGTCGTCGATACGCAACTGGCCATCGCGGCGAAGATTCAACACGATCTGCTGCCGGAGACTCCGGCCCGGCGTCGCGGCGTGAGCTGGGCGGTCCGGATGATGCCGGCAGGTCGAATCGGAGGCGACTACTATGACTTCGTCGACGTCGATGGCCGCTCTCAGATCGCGATCGTCGGCGACATAGCAGGCAAGGGCATTCCCGCGGCCATGATGCTGGTCTACGTGCGAGCCGTGTTTCGACAGGCCGTTCGCGAGACCCGCGATCCGGGCGCAATCGTGTCGCGGCTGTCCGATGCCGTGTACGCGGAAACGCGCGGCGAGTCTTATCTCACTTGCATCGTGGTTCGGCTGGACGAGCGCGCACGCCAACTGACGAGCTCCGTCGCGGGACATCCACCGGCGCTTGTCGCCGGCGATACATTCAGACGTCTGACGCGCGGTGGTCCACCCGCGGGGCTCTTTCCCAAGACCACTTACGATCAGGAAACTGTCGATCTCGTTTCTGGGAATCGCGTCATCTTCGTGACCGACGGGATCACAGAACGCATTTCACTTGGCTTCGAACGTGCGATCAGCCATCTCGAGAGTGAGAGTTCCGCTGAGGAGCTTTGCGCGGCTGTGTTCCGATTGTCGGAAGACAGTAACGCGTCGGCGCCGGTCGCCGGGTGGGACGATGACCGAACGGCGGTCGTGCTTGCGGTTGATCCCCAGGACGAGCCGAAGAGGCGGATGGATTTTCGGAGTGCGGACAGTTGGTTACAGCCGCCGTCGACACGCGCTTGAACTTTGCGCGGCGGTCAGCGTAGTACTCGGTCATGCTTATGAGCACAACCTCCGTCCTCGACGGCCGGCCGGTCAGCCGCTACTTTGGCGTCGTGACTGGCGAAGCGATCATCGGCGCCAACGTCTTTCGCGACATGTTCGCGGCCGTGCGCGACATCGTCGGTGGACGCTCGGCGACGTACGAAAGGGCGCTTGCCGAAGCGCGCGAGGTCGCACTCGCGGAAATGGGGAAACGCGCGGAAGCGCTCGGCGCAAATGCAGTCATCGGCATCGACCTCGACTATGAAGTCCTCGGCCAGTCGAATGGCATGCTGATGGTGAGCTGCAGCGGCACCGCCGTCGTGTGCTGAGCGCCGTTCGTCGACGCTTGCGTCGACCACGGGCCGCTGGCTGTTACTGGCGAGATATCACTTCGTCCCTGCAGCAGGGACGTTGATCGCAAAGACAAATCGTTGTCCGTCGCGGCTGACGTTCCCCAGATTGCCACCCAACGGTCCCGGTAGTTTGAAGAGCACCTTAGGCACGGCTGTTGTGAACGTGGGTGACGTGCTGACATCAACGGACATCACGAGCAGGTCGTTGGAGTCCAGGTTCTGCCCGCGGAAAAACATTTCTTTTCCGTCTGCGCGCCAATGCAGCATCGCCATCACGCCGTCCTTCGATACGCGCCATTTCCCTTCGCCCGGTAGTCCCTTCGTGGCATCGAAGGGGCGAACGTAGATTTCGCCTCGTTCGGGCTGCGCCTCATCGGATCGGAACGCCATGAACTTGCCATCAGGTGAAAGTCTGCCGATCCCGTCGGTAAACTCCTCTCGTAAGAACTCGATCTCTTTGCGCGTCGCAGGCTCACCGGTCAGCGGTACAACCAGGATTATGCCGCCCGAGTCGCACACGAGGAACTTTCCGTCCGGAGAAATGTCACTGAGACCGACGAATGCGCCGGCTGTGTACTGGAACACGAGTTCCTCAGTGCCGCTTCCATCTGACAGTCTGCGATAGACCGGAAAGTCGCCGTTACGGAACGATGAGTAGTAGATGTACTTCCCGTCGGGCGACCACAGCGGATTGACTTTCGGGAACGTATCGTTCGTGAGCCGGGTCTGCGTGCTGGTGGCGAGGTCGATCGTCCAGAGATCGGCTTGTCCCGCCTGCAGATCGTTCTTTGAGACGAGCAACCGGCTGCCATCGGGGGAGAAGGCCGGCCCGGAATACAGTCCGGGGTCGCCCACTTTCTGTACCGGCTCACCCTGTCGATTGAAAATCGTGATCTGCTGCAGCTGCGGTCCGCGCGGCGGCGGAAGCGCGAGGAACCGTTGGCCATCGGCGCTCACATTTGCCAGACGATCCGGCACCTTGGCTTCCTGACGAAACAGGACTTTTGCTTCCGTGAACGAAAATGTCGGAGCCGTACTCACCTCAGCGACCATCACGGCTTGATCGCGCGCGAGATAGTAGAGTTCCTTGCCGTCGCGCCGCCAGAACCCGCCGCTGAAGCTGCCCTCGGAAACCTGCCACGGCCCGCCGCTCGCTGCCGGATCGACCGGCCGGACGAAGACCTCGCCGCGGTTCGATTTGTCGATCATCACGTACGACACGAAGCGGCCATCCGGCGAGAATTTCGGGTTGAACACGCGCAGGTCGGTTTTAAAAATTTCGGTCGCCTTGCGTTCGCCGCTACCCTCGAGCGGCAGCGTGTATAAGGTGCCTCCCGACAGATCGGAAATCGCGAACGTCAGGAACCGGCCGTCAGTCGACCAGTCGGTGAGATTCATGAACGCTCCGGGGTGCTTGTAGAGAACTTCCTCGGCCCCCTGACCGTTCGCCGGCCGCACATAGATCGCTTCCTGCCCCTTGCGGATCGTGACGTAGGCGATCCGGCTGCCGTCGGGCGACCACACGGGCGCCATGACGAATTCAGTTCTCGCGCTCGTCGTCAGGCGCGTGCTGGTGCCAGTGGCGGCATCCATGATGTAGAGGTCAGCCGTCTCGTTGGGGAGGTCGTTCTTCACGATGGCGATGCGCGAACCATCCGGCGATAGGACGGTCTCGCCATACAACGCCCGTTCGCCGACACTGCCGGTTCGTTTGCCGCTACGATCGTAGAACACGATGGTGGTCGCGTTATTCTCGAAGGCCTGCGCGTTGCGCTTGGCCCTGGCCTCCGCGGCAGCTTTGTCTTTCGCTTCTGCCGAGAGCTCTTGTCCGAACGTGCGACCCGGTAGACAGACGAAACCGAGCGCGACGGCCACAAGCACAATGGCCGCCCGAATGCCAGTCTTCATAGCACCCTCTCTTGCGGCGGATCAGTTCAGCAGTTTTGCGGACACGCGGAGACGACGCGTCCGTTTGGCAGTGTGATCGTTCGGATCAGGCCCGACAGCGATTTGTCGCGCGCGCGACTGAGTTCGAGCGTGAGCGACTTCCCCATGCTGTTCTCGAAGTCGGCCTTGCCGATGTCGCGAATGCGGAACCAGCTCGGAGACGGACCTTCGCCCGACCAGTTCTCCATCGCGCCTTTTGCGTTCTTCACGTCGATCATTAAATACGTATGCGGGTTTCGCCAGTCGAGTTTCGACAACGTGCCGGTCAACGTGACGCGATCGTTGAAGTCGAACAGCGCGGTCATGTTGTGATGCGCCGACGCCAGGTTCCCGGACAGCAGGACGACCGCAAACGCCATTGAAAAAATGATGCGGCGAATCATGGGAACTCTCCTTCGGAAGCTCGACACTAGCACCTTCACTAAACAAAAGCAATCGCGCGCCCCGCCCAGCCGACGCTGAACCAGAGCGTCAGCGAGAGGACTGCGACCGCGATGTTGAGCGGCCGCGCGCGCACGCCAGGATCGGACAGGAAGAACCGGCGGAGCACGCCGAATTGACACACCACCGCAAGGCCCAGCGCTGCCATCTTGAACAGGAATGCGGCGTTGGCCAGGTATTTCGGCGGGTTGCCGACAAACATGAGCATCCCGGAGGCGATCACCAGGGTCAAGGCGCCGAGCGCCCATGGTCTGAGTTGTCGCTCAACGGCGGGGAGCGACCAGTCCATCATGCTGACCGCTGCCAGCCGCAGGTTGAGCACGAGCATCGCGGCCAGCAATACTGTCAGGCCAATCAGATGGACTGACTGAACGGCAGGCATTCCGTAGCTGCTGTCCCGGATGTAGATGATCGTCTCGGTGTTGGAACACCAATCCAGAAAGGAACGAATGGACGTCGTCATGACGGCCTTTCTCTCAAAACTGATATGCCATCGTGCGGCCGCAGATGATCACGCCGATCCAACCGACGAGCGAGACCGCGCCACACAGTCGAGCTCCCAAGGGCGCCCCGCCGCGCGCATCCCACTGCGCCATCTTCGGGTACAGCACGAGCTGGTAGACGGCGGCATTGATTCCCAGGATCACGAGCAGCAGCAGCTTCGTGCGGAAGAATCCGTTTCCATATGCCTTTGACGCCTGGGTCATGAACAAGACCCCGCCGGTGCTGAACATGATGAGAAACCCGAACTTCGACCAGCGGACGACGTCGGCCATCATTCTCGCCGCCAGGCCGGTGCTGAATGCGAGACCGAGAAGGCGAAGGTCGAACATCAGGATCATCCCGACGGACAATGGAAGCGCAAGAATGTGGCTGCCTTCGATCAACGGAAACAACCAGACCGACTCGCTGATCGCCGTGGCGAACGATGTGTGCTCCAGCCATTGGCACCAGCCAAGCAGCGACATCGGCAACTCCTCTCCGCGATTGATGGATGAGATAGGATAGCGCTTTTCGGAGGGGCTGCTATGCGCAGATCACTCGCAATCGTCGTCGCGAGCCTTTTCTTGGTCGCCGCCTGTCAGGACAGGGAAGTGCCGAAAGCGCAACCGGCAGCCGCTCCTGAATACCGGCTCAACGCCACCATCAAAGACATCATGGACGCGTTTGTCGATCCCAGCGCGGACTACATTTGGGACGCCGTCTCAACGACCGTGACCGCGAAGGGCTCCGTCGAGAAATATCCCCAAACCGATGAGGAGTGGAAGGAACTCCGGCGGCGTGCGATTCAAATCATGGAGGGAGCGAACCTCTTGCTGATGCCGGGGCGTCGGGTCGCCAACCCTGGTGAAGCATCGGATCCGCGAATCGAATTGCCCCCGGATCGGATCGAAGCGCTCATCAATCAAGATCGCGCGAACTTTACAAAACTGGCGCATGACCTGTACGACAGCATGGTGCCTGTGCTTCAGGCTATCGAAGCGAAGGACAAGCACAAGCTTCTCGACGCCGGCGACGGCATCGACCGGGCGTGCGAGAACTGCCACACGAAATACTGGTATCCGCCCCGTCAGTGAGATCACCCTGCCGCGGGCGGCGGTCGCGGACTGCAGGTTCGATTCTTCGGATCTTCGTGTCTTCGCGTTTAATCGTGGGCTCGTTTCGGCGTGACAGCGAGAACGACTAGTCGCTAGCCACTGATGAACCATGGATAGAAGGGTTCAATTTCTTTCGTCGTCAGAGCCGCCGATTTCGGGTATCGTGTTCACACATTCGAAGCCCCTGCGGTTGGGAGACCACCATGTGGAAACGAGATGAATCGAGTGCAGCGGCAGCCTCGCATCAGAATCCACCGCCACCAGCGGCGATCGCGCGCGATGCGGCCGATAAGCTCGTAATGAATCTCGGCAAGTCTGTGATGATCAAAGGAGAGCTCAGCGGTTCTGAGGATCTGACTCTCTACGGACGTATGGAAGGCAGCGTCAAGCTTCCCGAGTTCACGCTCACGATTGGTCCGGAGGCCGACATACGGGCGGAGATCTCCGCCAAGACTGTCGTCATCATGGGAGGCGTCACCGGCAACGTTGTCGCGGGCGAGAAGGTGGAAATCAGAGCGACTGGTTCGGTGACAGGGGATATCGCGTCCCCGCGTTTGGCCATTCAGGATGGCGGCTGCATGCGCGGAAAGGTCGCGACGTCCAAGAGCGAATTGAAACAGAATCGCGCGTGACCGCTTGAATTCACGTCAAAACCCTCTCCCGACAATCAGAACCGCTCGCGCGTCGCGTTAGTCAGGACGCCTGTTCCCGCCGGGACGAGGGTTGCGCGTGACTCATTTCACTTGCGCGCGGGCGGTGGTGCTGATGATGGCGACGATGCCGTCCCTCGCGCGCCACGTGTGGGAGTCCCCCAGAAGATAAATCCCCCACGAATGGTCCCCGCCATGATGTCGATCGCGCCATCCTTATTGAGATCAGCGACTTGAATCATCGAGCCCACGCCTGAGCGGTTGTGAATCAGGTCCGGGACGAACCGGGCACCGCCCGGTGCTTTCGCATCGCGGACCGTCTTGAACCAGTAGAGAACAGCAGCGCCCTGGGCATCCGGATCGCTATAGCTGTCGAGGTGTGCCCAGGCGCGTTTGCCGGTGATGATGTCCTTCAACCCATCGCCATCGACATCTGCCATCGTCAAGGCATGCAACTCGGAGAAGGTGACGTCACCGGGATTTTTTGTCGCGAAGTCACCCATGATCAGATGTTCGACGAACGAAATCTTTCCCGCACCGTCGCGCTTCTGCTCGTACCATGCGAGGCCGAACCCATGCGCGGCCAGGGAGGTGACGACGTCGGGGAGTTTGTCGCCGTTGACGTCGTAGATCTCGATGTTGGCTCCGGCATTGCCATTGCGGCCGAATGCGCCTTGATGAAACGTCCAGGGCACGACGGTCGCGCCGCCGGCCGGCTGCTCCCACCATCCATGCGGAGCGATCAAATCGACTCGGCCGTCACCGTTGATGTCGCCGGCGCCGATGCCGTGGATGCTCCCGCCCCACGGGCCTGCCTCAGAGACCGCGTACGCCTTCCAGGGCCCGGTCGGATTTGCGGGATCAGAAGTGGCCCACTGCACTTTGTTGCTCCCGGAGAAGATCGCGTCGGGCTTGCCGTCGTTGTTCACGTCGGTGAAAGTGATCGATTCGGAAATGACTTCGGGAAACACCGTGTAGCGCGTCCAGCGACGCGACTCGCCCCGCGGGTTCACGTAGAGCGCCGGCGCGCGCGATTCGGCAACGAGGATGTCGTCCCAGCCGTCACCGGTGAAGTCCCCCGCGTAGTTCACCATCGCCGGACCATACTCCTTGGCCGGGTTGAACGCCTGACCGAGATACACCTCGCGCGAGTCGGTGAAGGCCGGACCAAGGTAATAGCGATTGCCCATGGTGACGTCGAGCACGCCATCATGATTGAAGTCGCCCGCCGCGGCTGACCAGCCGTAATAAAAATCCTCAAAGTGCTGCGCGCGAAAGCGAGAAGAAGTCTTCTCGGCGGGCGTCACGCGCCGCTGCAGGTCCTTGAGTGCGAGATTCTTGAATCGCACGTCACCGCTCCCGCCGACGTACAGCGCCACCGGTCCGAACGCACCCGTGTCGGCATCGATTGCGAGGCCTCCGCCTACGGGGGCATTCACGCTCGCGCGGAAGACGTTTGCGTCGACCAGCACTTCGAATGTGTTCCAGTCGTTCGGCTTGAATTCCGTCGAGCCTCGGCCGGGAAACATCGATACGAATGTGGACGCCGGACCCGCCCCGCGTCCGCCGCCTCGGCCGCCTCCGCCACCTCGCGCGCCGGCGCCGCCGTCAGCACTCTGCGGGGGAGGGGGTGGTTGAATGCGAAGCATCGAGCCGCCCGACCGCGTCACCGGCTCGCGTCCGCCGATGCGTCCTTGCGAGTCAACGATCACAGCCGCCGTTTCGGGTGGTCCACCCGCGAGTGTCTTGAGAATGCCTTTGATGCCTGCCGCAGTCTTCTCGCTCCGCACCATGACTCCGACGTTGCAGGCGGCGGCACACCGGTACGAACCGGCGACTTGCACGTCCTGGTAGCCGGGATTGATGAAGAGCCAGCCGCCATCAGCGCTTGTCGGTGTGGCGACGATCTCGCCATTCTCCGCCCGCCATGTCGCCTGTCCGACCTGTTCCGTTCCGGTAAGCGCGGATCCTTTGAAGGTCCAGTCCGGGGCGAACGTCGCGGGGCCAGCCGGCGCAGGTGCCTGCGCGCCGGGAGCGATGGGCGACACAAAGGCGATCAGCGTGATCGAAACTGCGAGAAGGCGTCGTTGGAACATGGCGATGACCTCGTATCTGGTTGTCGGACCGTCTCCCGGCCGCCGATTCTGTCACTCCAAGGGACAGCCGTCAAAAACCTCGCTTGCCGGGACCATAGATCACCTGCCCAGCGAGCGCGCCGGTATGCTGCTCGTTGTCCACCGTGACAACGCCGTTGACGAGCACGTATTTGATTCCGAGCGGGAACTGGTGCGGCTGTTCGAACGTCGCGCGATCGATCACGCGATCCTGATCGAAGATCGTGACATCGGCGGCGAGCCCTTCCTTCAAGCGGCCGCGATCGGCGATGCCAACCTTGTCGGCATTCATGCTGGTCATCTTCTTCACGGCCTCTGACAGCGTGATCACTTTCAGCTCGCGCACGTAGCGCCCGAGCACTCGGGGAAAGGTACCGTAGTAACGCGGGTGCGGATGTGTTCGACCGGTGGGGCCGTTCGGGCTGACCGCGCTTCCGTCGGAACCAATCGACGTCCACGGTTGCTTCAGGATTAGCTGCATGTCGGGTTCCGAATGATGAAAGAAGACCGTCGGGATGCTGCCACCTTCCTCTAACAAGACATCGAAAAGAACGTCGGCCGGATGTCCGCCGCGCGCAGCAATCAATTCACTCATGCGCTTGCCCTGAAACGGCTTGTTGCGTTCGTGTCGCAGGGAAACGAGGATCATCCCGGCCCACCCGTCGCCAGTCGCGAGGTAGTGGTTGTACCAATTCGGCAGCCCGTTCATGACCTCGTCGCGCATCCGTTTACGCGCCGCTGGATCCTTGAGCCGCTCGAGCATCTTCTCGCGCCCGCCATCGTGTGCCCATGGCGGCACGATCGACGACAGATTGTTCTGACCTGCGGTGTAGGGGTACACGTTGGCGCGGATGTCGTAACCCTGGTCGCGCGCCTTCTGCACCATCGCGATGATCTCGTTCGCGCGGCCCCACAGTTTCTTGTGCGCGATCTTCATGTGGATGATGTCGACGGGAATGTTGGCCCCTTTGCCCACTTGGATCGCTTCGTCGATCGCACGGAAGACGCCTTCGCCTTCGTCACGAATGTGCGACGAGTAGATGCCACCGTATTGCTTCGCCGTTTTTGCCAGCTCGACGAGATTGGCTGTCGTCGCGAAGCTGGAAGGCGGCTGCAGCAGCGCGGTCGAGAGACCCATCGCGCCGTCGGTCATCGATTGCGCGATCAGCCGCTTCATCTCGTCGAGCTCCTGCGGCGTCGCCGGCGATTCGCCGTAACCTTTGACGTACGTCCATACTTGTTCCTCGCCGACGTACGACGCGATGTTCGTCGACATGTGCTGACGTTCGAGCTTCGCGAAGTAACCCCCTAGCGTGGTCCAGTCGACCGTCACACCATCGGCGCGAGCGCGCGCTTCTTCCGCTCCGGCTTTGATCGGTCCCGCCGATCGCGACTCGCCCAGCACCATCGTCGTCACGCCCTGCCGGATCATGCTCTCGCCTTTGGGTTCGACGAGAATCGTGTAATCGGAATGGTTGTGCATGTCGATGAAGCCGGGGGCGACGGTCAAGCCGGAGGCGTCGATCCGTCGCGTTGCGGTTGCGCTCCGGAGATCGCCAATGGTCGCGACGCGTCCGGCGCGAATGCCCACGTCCGTTTGGACGGCAGGCGTGCCCTCGCCGTTCAGCACCGACCCGCCCGTGATCACAAGGTCGTACGGCTGTTGCGCCGCTGGTCGTGCGCAGGCAGTGGAGAGGAGGAGCCAGAGCAGAGCGGGGAAGCGAAGTCTCATCGGCGATAGATATTAACGCCCGACGCCGGTCGGCTAAAGGGGTCAACTCCCACGCACGAGCTCCTGCACTGCGCGCAGAATCGACTCAGGAGTTGCGGGTGCGTCCAATGGGACGGATTTTCCGGGAGCCAGGCTATGCAGTGCGTCTGCAATCGCTCCAAACACCGAAATCGCCAACATCAACGGCGGTTCGCCAACGGCTTTGGATCGGTAAATAGTGTCCTCACGATTCGCGCCGTTGAACAATGCGACGCGGAAGTCTGCCGGCACGTCTGAAGCACACGGGATCTTATAGGTCGAAGGTGAGTGGGTGAGCAGCCGGCCATCCTCGTGGAATACGAGCTCCTCGGTCGTCAACCAACCCATGCCCTGAACGAACCCTCCTTCGATTTGACCAAGGTCGATCGCGGGGTTGAGCGAGCGACCGACGTCGTGGAGGATATCGGTCCGCAGGACCTTCATCTCGCCGGTCGTCACGTCCACGGCGACTTCAGAGCACGCCGCACCGTACGCGAAATAGTAGAACGGCCGGCCAGTTGCCGTTTCGCGATCCCAATGAATCTTCGGTGTGCTGTAAAAGCCCGTCGCCGAGAGCGAGACCCGCGCGTGCCATGCTCGCGTCGCCATCTCTGAAAACGGAATCGCACGGCAGCCGATGAACACCTGATTTTCACGAAAGCAGATCTCGCGTGCAGGCACGCCAAATTCCGCCGCGGCGAATTCGATCATCCGCGTCTTGATCGCGCGCGCCGCGGCCTGCGCGGCCATTCCGTTCAGATCGGACCCGGCGGAAGCCGCGGTCGCCGACGTGTTCGGCACTTTGGCCGTTGTCGTTGCCGTAATCTGCACGCGCTCGAGATCGATTCCGAACTCCTCTGCGACCACTTGGGCGACCTTGGTCAACAGTCCTTGGCCCATCTCGGTGCCACCGTGGTTCAGGTGCACGGTGCCGTCGTGATACACGTGGACCAAGGCCCCGGCCTGATTGAACATGACGTTGGTGAACGAAATGCCGAATTTGACCGGCGTCAGCGCGAGTCCGCGCTTCAGAAACCGGCTATTGGCGTTGCGCTGGGCAACGGCCGCACGGCGCTCGCGATAATTGGATGTCTTCTCGAGACATTCGATCAGCTCGGAAAGGATGTTGTCGGTGACGCGCATGCCGTAGGGCGTCATATCTCGATCGGCGACGCCGTAGAGATTGCGCTTACGAACATCGAGCGGATCGAGCCCCAACGACCACGCCATCGCGTCGATCGTCCGCTCGATCGCCAACATGCCTTGCGGACCGCCGAAGCCACGAAATGCGGTGTTCGACACGGTATGCGTCTTCATCCGCTTCGACAGGATGGTCGCCGCCGGCAGATAGTAGGCGTTGTCGGAATGGTACATGGCGCGATCGTTGACCGCACTGGAGAGATCGGCGGAATACCCACATCGCGAGGCAAGAGTGACCTCGTAGCTGCGAATGTTCCCTGTTTCGTCGAACGCGACGTGATAATCGGCACGGAAGTCGTGACGCTTGCCCGTCATGTTCATGTCGTCGTCGCGATCGAGCCGCAATTTGCAGGGGCGGCCGGTGAGCCACGCGGCGAGCGCCGCGAGTGATGCCCATTGCGCGGCCTGTGTTTCCTTGCCGCCGAATCCTCCTCCCATGCGCCGCACCTCAACGGTGACCGCTGCGTGCGGCAGCTTCAGCATGTTCGCGATGATCGCTTGAACTTCGCTCGGATGCTGCGTCGACGAATACACGTGCATTGCGCCCTCGCCGGGCATTGCGAATGCGACCTGACCTTCAAGATAGAAATGCTCCTGGCCGCCGATCATCAGCGTGCCCGATAGGTGACGCGGTCCGGCCTTCAACGCTGTGGCACTGTCCCCCTTGCGGAAGATGTAGTCCGGCACCACGCGGTGTTCCGCTTCTAGTGCCTGATCGACGGTAATCAACGCCGGCTCGGGATCGATCTCGATCTCGGCAAGTCGCACGGCTCGGCGTGCGGCGTCGCGCGTGTCAGCGACGACGGCGAATAGTACTTGGCCGTGGAAGTCGACATTACCCTCTACCAGAATCGGATCGTCACCCTTGATCGGGCTGCAATCGTTGCGCCCGGGTATGTCCGCGGGTGTGAGCACTCTCACCACTCCGGGCGCGGCACGCACAGCCTCGAGTCCGAGTCGCTTGATACGCCCATGCGCGGCGGGCGCGCCGCCGGGCGCCAGGTGAAGCGTGCCCTCCGGCTCGCGGATATCGTCAATGTAGGTTGCCGTTCCGGTGACGTGACGCGCAGCAGAATCGTGAGCCGTCGGTGCTCGTACGATCCGCGTGGCGGTCTCCGTCTCGGCAAGTGGATCAAGAGGAGGCATCGGCTGTCTCCCGAATTCCGACGATACGGGTGTTCTGTGTGGCTGTGCCTCCGAGTTCGAGCAGCGCCTTGCGCAGCAACGCGCGCGCCACATCGCCGCGATAAGCGGCGCTCGCTCGGTGGTCCGTGATCGGGGTGAAGTCGCGCTCCAGCGCGGCCATTGCTGGCTGCCAACTCGCTTCGTTCGACAGCTGCCCGTTGGCCAATGCCCCTTCCGCCTGTCGTGCACGTTTCGGCGTTGCCGCCATACCGCCGAAGGCGAGGCGCGCTGCTTCGATGCGCGAGCCGTCGAGCGTGAACTTGAAGGCACCCATCACGGCGGAAATGTCCTGGTCGAACCGCTTCGAAATCTTGTAACAGCGGAAGCGTTCGTGCGCTTTCAGCTTCGGCACTCGTACGGTTCGGACGAATTCACCGGCTGCGCGATCCTGCTTGCCGTAGGCAAGGAAGAAGTCTTCGAGTGCCAGGGTGCGTTCGGCATCACCCTTTTGCAGTGTCACCGTGGCGCCTAGTGCGATCAAAGCTGGAGGTGTGTCGCCGATCGGCGAGCCGTTGGCGATGTTGCCGCCGATGGTGCCGACATTGCGGATCTGCTTGCCGGCGAACCGCCGCATCAGTTCACCGAGATCCGGATCGATCGCCGCCAGCCATGGAAGCGCGGTCTCGTGCGAAACCGTCGCACCAAACGTGACCGCGTCAGGCATGTCCTCGATCGCAGCGAGCGCACGCACTCGCCCCAGCCAGATGATTTTCGGCACCGTCTGCAGCTTCTTGGTGATCCACAATCCGACGTCGGTCGCGCCACCCACGAGCACGGCGTCCGAATGTGCGGCGTAGAGTGTTGCTAATCCCGCAATGCTCGTCGGCGCGGCGAAGAAGCGCGCGTCACTGCCGACGAAGACATCGCCATCGTCTTCGAGCCCACGCAGTGCTGGCGCGACGGCGCTTTCCTGCGCGGTGAATTTGTCGCCGGTATTGCCGCTGCACGATGACAACGCGGCGTCGACGATTGGCCGGTAGCCGGTGCATCGGCAAAGATTGCCGGCGATCCAATCGTTCACCACGCTCCGATCGCGCGGACCTGCGTGCTCCGCGTGATAGAAGGCAAACAGCGTCATGATGAATCCGGGTGTGCAGAAGCCGCACTGCGATCCGTGCTGCTCCGCCATCATCTGCTGCACCGGATGCAACGCCGCATCATCCGCGAGGTCTTCCACCGTGATGACCTCAGCGCCGTCGGCCTGGCCGGCGAGCAAAATGCAGGCGTTGACAGGTTGGTAGACAAGCCGGCCGTTGACGTGTTTCCGCAACACCACCGTGCAGGCGCCGCAGTCCCCTTCGGCGCACCCCTCCTTGGTGCCCACGGCGTGCTCCGTCAGCCGAAGGTAGTCGAGCAGCGTCAGCGACGGCGCAATGTCACGAAGCTGCACTTCCCGTCCTCGACGCAGAAACCTGATGTCTTTCCGCATGCCCATTACGTCCGTCATTTGGAATTGTAGTTCCCGCAGCATTCTTTGCCGCACAGAACGCGGGCGAGTGATGGGCTGTCGTCAAGTCAACGCTGAGACGTGGAAGGAGGGAGTTCGGCGACCATTCGGAGAACTCAGCAGCTCCGATTC